>Ga0172366_10000011_pt1 | contig 94868 bp, 74 predicted proteins | sample LakKivSesite69cm_FD_114533 | JGI IMG/M metagenome (GOLD analysis project Ga0172366, IMG submission 114533) | Sediment microbial communities from Lake Kivu, Rwanda - Sediment site 69cm | ecosystem: Environmental > Aquatic > Freshwater > Lake > Sediment | place: Rwanda: Western Province, Lake...
AATCGATTTTATTCTTATCTCATGAAAACACCTTATTTTTTGTTGCCTATTCTCCTCCTCCCCCTCTTGTCCTATCCCCAGTGGGTTTTCCAGTATCCGTATCCCACCGGTAACAATCTGAGGGATGTTTTTTTCACTGATCCCGAGAATGGCTGAGCCGTGGGTGACAATGGGACCATTGTCCATACCTCTGATGGCGGGACACACTGGAATGTGCAATTTTCAGATACCATTTTTTCATTAAGTTGTTTTCATTTTTTAAATCAATCAATGGGTTGGGTGGCTGGGTATATTAGCGATAATGGATTGCTTATGCACACAACGGATGGCGGTATCAATTGGGAGATACAGGATTTTGCGGATTCGCCACCTTTTCTTGACATCACTTTCGGTGATCCTGATAACGGCTGGATCGGGGGATAGGGGACAATACTGCATACCGGCGATGGCGGGCAGCATTGGGAGTCGCAAGCCGACACTCTCCACCCGCTCATCATGGCTATATTCTTTAAAGATGCCAGCAACGGCTGGGCCGTTGGATTCAACGGCCTAATCATTCATACCACTGACGGTGGTGTGACCTGGGAGACGCAGATATGTCCGGTGACAGAAGCACAGGTATATGATGTTTATTTTATGGATTTGGTCAAAGGGTGGGTAGTGGGTAAAGGTGGTCTCATCCTGAAAACGACCGATAGTGGAAGCACTTGGGAGCAGCAAGTCAGCGGTACGGATCAGGATTTGGACAACATTACTTTTTCAGATTCCTTAAATGGCTGGATAACAAGTAGATTTCTGATTTTACATTCAGATGATGGAGGTGAGACATGGGAAAGCACTACAACCGGATACTATATCCTCAGCCGGCTATACTTTACTGATCCTTTCAATGGTTGGGCTGTAGGGATGTCCGGCAATATCATCCATACGTCAAATGGTGGTGATAACTGGCAACTGCAATCGAGCGGATCTGTGCACAACTGGTTTGCCGATGTCTTTTTTTATGATTCCAAACATGGGTGGGCCGCCGGACAAAACGGAACCGTCATGCATACCGGTGACGGCGGCATGACCTGGGATCCACAGGAAAGTGGGACTGCCACGAACCTGAACAGTGTTGTTTTCACTGATTCGATGACAGGTTACTGTGCCGGTGATAATGGCACGCTCATTTTTACCCGTGACGGCGGGACAACATGGGATTTATTTGCCGGTTTACCTGATGAAAATCTTCGTGGGATGGATTTTATCGATTCCATGAACGGCCGTATAGTAGGGTATGACGGGACGATACTGCATACCTCGGATGGCGCCCAAACCTGGTCCTCACAGTTGAGTTCCACCGACGCCCGGTTGAATGATGTGTGCTTCACCGATAAAAATAATGGTTGGATTTGCGGTTATCAAGGCACCCTTTTACATACTTCTAACGGGGGAGATACATGGGTGCAACAATCCGGAATAGAGACTTCTTGTTATTTTAGGCATATTTTTTTTACTGATGCCGATCACGGCTGGGTGACAGGTACCGACCAGATGGCATGGGATTCAGATGTATTATTACGAACAACAAATGGTGGTGAAACCTGGGAACCTCCTTTATATCCTTTGGTAAATGCAATATTTTTTATTGATTCTCTGACGGGATGGGGAGGGACCTCTTTCGGTCCCATCATGGGAACCACAGACGGCGGGATTACGTGGACACTTCAAACCGGTCAATTATTTGATAATATCCTCAGCTTTTATTTCACCGATTATTACCACGGCTGGGCTGTAGGATGTAATTATAATAACGACGGCATTATTTTATTCACCAACATGGGAGGGGCGGCCGGTTTGGATGAGCCAAAGCCCGTATCCCGTTTGTCATCTTCCGCAAAGCCCAATCCCTTTCACCGGACAACGGAAATCAGCTTTACCTTACAGGCTCCCGGGCCGGTGCAGATCGCCATTTATGACCTGGCAGGCAAAAAGCTCGAGGAGTTATCGAACGCCTTTGAACAGGCGGGCCCTCACTCGGTGTTATGGCATGCTGAAAAGTACAGGCCGGGGATCTATTTCTACCTGATAAAGGCCGGGGAGCGGGTGGCGGCGGGAAAGATGATACGGATGGAGTAACGGAGGGGAATGATTGGGCGAGAGTGGATTTTCCATTTTCCATGTTCGAAGTTGTATATCGAACGTCGAACGTCGAACATCTCATCTCGCCCCATCACCCCAGCCCCTTTACCCTTGGTTTGCCGGGGATGAAATCCTTTAAATAGAACGGCTCAAAATAGGCGACATCCTCAAACATCTTTTTCCGGTAGCGTTCCTCCGCCGGTCCGGCGAGGTGACGGGCCGAAGGCAGGAAATCATCGATGAACACGGCATTGGGCCGGTGGGCCAGGTAAGGCTTGCACTTGGCCGCATTGTCGCCGAAAAAACAGATGGTATGATCACGGAAGGATTCGGCAAATGAATGTTCGTCAATGATCTCGGCCTTCGTCTCACGCACTCTGTTGTTATCAAGGTCATAAAGTGCATCATACACCTCCATTCTCCTGGCGTCGATCATAGGGCATAGCAGGCACCTCTCCTTTGCCATGGTGTTGTCATTCTTTATCCTCGAGGCCATGCCTGCCGCCATCGCCTCGAGGGTGCCGATGGCTATAAGGGGCCTGTCGAGGGCATAACACAGTCCTTTGGCGGTACTGACGCCTATCCTGAGACCGGTATACGACCCCGGGCCTTTGCTCACGGCCACGGCATCCAGCCGGTCTAAAGCCAGATCGGCCTCTCTGAGGACATCCTCAATGAAAGGGGTCAGCAACGAGGCATGTGAATTTAAGATATCCGACTCCTTAAAGGAAAGTACGTCGCCGTTGATGGCCACGGCGACAGAACAGACTGATGTGGCCGTTTCGAGACAGAGAATGCAGGACATCCCGCTTTAGCTCTCTTTAAACAGTTCTTCTTTTTTGACTTTTTTCACCTCGTCGCCGTTTTTCAGGATCTTGGTCACAGCGCTGTAAGGCGCCACGATCACCTCCTGTCCGTCCGACAACCCGTCGGTGATCTGTATATAGGTGTTGTCCTGTATGCCTGATTTCACTTTCTGCAGGACGGCTTTGCCGTTATCGTACAGGAAGACATATTCCTGCATCTCCTCATTCTTTCTCTCCTTGCGTTTGTTGCCGCTTTCGTTATCCGAATTGTCGTCGGGTGCCGGCCCCGTGTCGGATGTCTCCCTCTGTGCCAGCACCCTGCCGGTGGTGTCGGCGCGCGTCGTCACGGCCTGGATGGGAACGGTCAGGACATTGTTCACGGTCTCCGTCTGAATATCGACGGTGGCCGACATACCGGGCCGGAAAGGGATGAATTTGGAATCATCGGCGGGGATGAGATCCTGATACGAATCTTTCAACAGCCTGATCTTTATGTTGAAATTGGTTACCTGGTCGGCGCTGACGCCTGTCGTATTGGCCGAAGTGGCTATCTCGGTGACGATGCCCTTGAATTTCTTATTTAAGTAAGCATCCACTTCTATCAATGCGGTATCGCCCAGCTTCACGCGCATGATATCGTTTTCGTTGACCTCGACATTGGCCTCCATGAGGTTCAGGTTGGCTATGCGCATGAGCTCCGTGCCTGCCGAGAACTGTGAGGCGCCGGCCACACGTTCCCCCTTCTCGATGCTTAGTTTTGAGACGACACCGTCGGTAGGTGAGGCGATGGTGGTCTTGGTGAGGTTTTCCTTAGCTTCCTTCACGCCGGCAAGGGCGCTGTTAACGGTGTACTCGGCCGCCTTGAGGTTCTGTGTGGCCGCATCCACCTCCGCTTTGGCCACGGAATAAGCCGATTGTGCTGCATCCCAGTCGGCCTGCGAGATCACCTGCTGTTCGTACAGTTGCTTATTTCTTTTATAGCTCTCCTCGGCATTGGCAAATTGTGATTTGGCCTGCACCAGCCGGGCCTGTGCATTGGCCTCATTGGCCTGCATAGTGTTCAGGTTGGCCACACTGCGGTCATAGCTCGAGATGTAGATCTCGGGGTCGATCTTGGCCAGCAGATCACCCTCTTTCACCTCCTGACCCTCTTTGACATACAGTTCCACCACCTCACCCGAGATGTAAGGCGTTATCTTCACCTCTGTTTCGGGTTGTATCTTGCCGTTGGCGGAGACCGCCTCGACGATGGTTCGCTTCTGAACCTGCTCGGTGCTGACTTTCATAGCGGTATCTTTACCGATGGCACCCTTCTTCTTGGCGATGGCCAACGCTACCAGAATGACGATAACAGCTATAATGCCTATCCTTATTTTTGCTTTCTTAGTCATTTATGTGGATATTTTAAAATCCCCGCTGTAAAGGTATAACAATTCACCCAGTTACCCAAATCGCTATGAATGCTTCCTTATTATATTTCCGGTAAAGAATAAAGTATGGCGTCAGTGGTTTGTAGTTAACATTGGAAACAAGATGATACGGATCATTTAAGTGTCAGGGGCTTGCCCATATAAAACTCAAGGATAAGGTTCTTGAACAGATAATCGTATTTGGCTTGCAGCAACTCGGCCTGGGCCGCGGTGAGCTCTTTCTTGGCTTCATTATAATCGACCGAGTTGATCAGGCCGACATTGAATTTCTGATCGGCATATTTGAATGATTCGGTTGTGGCGGTCACCTTCTTTTCGGCGGCAGCATATGATTTCAGTGAGGCGACGGCGTCGGCATAGGCTTGCTGGATGTTTTTCCTCAGGTTCAGGCGCGTCGTCGCGAGGGTATAACTGGCGCTCTCGATACCTATTTTGGCTTTGGCAATGTTGGTACGTGCCATCCATCCGTTGAAGATGGGGATGCTCAGATGGAGCATGACGCTTTTGTTCTGATTATCCGACAGCTGTTTATCGAACAGGATGATCTTATAATCCGTATACAGGTATTGGGGCAGGCTGTATACAGCCTCGCCCGAGGCCGTGTTCCCTATTTGAATGGGAGGCTGGGTAAAAGGATCTATTCCCTGTGAATAGTCTTTTGCCGCACCCGAGTAACCTGTGCCGTAAGAACCGGAGATGTAAAGATTGGGACTCAACGTGCCTCTGGCCAGCGACAGCGTTTTTTCCGAGCTTTTAAGCTTTAATTCGGCACTTTTAACGTCCGGCTGCGTGGTGTTGGCAAACGCATAGACCTCATCGGGGCTGAGGGGTGACCGGGGGTTTTTCAGAATGCTGACGTCGGGTTCTTCTATGGCGAAGCCTTCAGCCGAGGGCAGGTCAAGAAGCTGGGTGAGCGTCAGGATCGAAATATCGATGTTGTTCTGTGTGTTGACGACGTTGAGTTCCTCGGTGGCAGCCTGTGACTCCACCAGCAGGAGATCGCCGCGGGCCAGCGTGCCCGCCTCCACCATTTTGCGGGTGCGCTCCACCTGCTGCCGCGTGATGTCCAGCTGGCCGGTAGCCACCTTCAGCAACTCGGTGTTGTAAAGGATCTGTAAATAGGCTGCAGCGATGCTCATCGAAACATCATCCATGAATTTATCCACGGCATAACGCGTGGCCTGTAAATTCAATTGATCCTGTTTCAGCGTGTTGGACTTCTGAAAACCGTTGAAAAGAACCCATGAGGCCGACAGGTAGAAATTGTCGGTACCCACCCGCTTCGTGGCAAACTCATTGGTATAAGGGTCGATGGCCTGCCCCCAGTTGTAACCGTGCGAAGCATAGCCGTTCAAACTGGGTAACAGATTCAGCTTGTCATTCAGCACATCCTGTTCACCCATACTGATGGACAGCATTTGCTGTTTGACATCCACATTATTTGTCAGGGCGTAATTGATGCAATCTTCAAGGGACCACTGCTTCTGGGCACCGGCAAATAACAGACATGCCATAAGAAAGAAACTCAATGCAAATATCTTTTTCATTTTAAAATGATTTGGTTGGAAATAAAAGGGATGATCATTAAATTTTATGCCATTCTTGTAATCACCTGATTTGAAGTCCTTTATCTGATAATTTTACCTGGTTTCTGTCCAGATACGGGCATTGTCAGTTCGATAACGAACATTACCGCAGCCCGTCACAAAAAGGCGTCAGGACGTCAAAGTTAGAAACTTGTTCCATTCAAAAGCATTATTTTTTATCTTTATTGGTCGTTAAATAACCGCAGGTTATGACCGTTAAAATATTGCCTTTAAGCCTTCTGCTGTTGTTGGGCGGGTCTGCCGTCACGTGGTCACACTCAGCCGTCGCTCCACAGGCAGAACGTAACGACTCACTTCATGCCGTTCATTACGACGTTCATCTTGACATCACGGATATGGCATCACACATGATCACCGGCCGGACCATGGTGACCCTGACCCCTGCCTTTCAGGGCATGACAGAGATAAAGCTCGAGCTGATGCAGCTGACGATTGATTCCGTGAAGATCGACGGGGAACCGGCCACATCTTATAATTATACGGATCCGTTGATCACAGTTACGTTGTCGTCTCCTGTCGGCCCTTCCGATACGCTCGTGGCCGAGATCATTTATCACGGCATTCCCTTTCATGAAGCATGGGGCGGTTTTCACTGGTCAGGCGATTATGCTTTCAACCTGGGCGTGGGCCTTTCAACCTTTCCTCCCAGCCTCGGTAAGACCTGGTTCCCCTGTATCGACGATTTTCAGGACCGTGCCACCTACGACTGGTATGTCACCGTGGAGGACAATAAAACGGCGGTCTGCGGCGGCACACTCGTATCGGCAGTCGATAACGGTAACGGCACCAGGACATACCATTGGATGCTCGATCACACCATCCCCACCTACCTGGCCTCCGTTGCCGCAGGTCCTTATGTCCTCATCAACGACACCTTCCAGGGTATGCAGGCTGCGGTACCCATCACCTTTTATGTCCGTCCTGCCGATTCATCGCACGTCGCAGGCTCTTTCGTTCATCTCAAGAATATCCTCTCTTTTTACGAGAGCTGTTTCGGGCCCTACCCCTGGCCCCGTATCGGTTATGTCAGCACGGCCCTGGGAGCCATGGAGCATGTCTGCAACATCGCATACCCTTACGGATGCATCAACGGAGGGCTGACATATGAATACCTTTATGCCCATGAGCTCTCCCACATGTGGCTCGGCGATAAGGTAACCTGCGCCTCCCCCGGCGACATGTGGCTCAATGAGGGCTGGGCCACCTGGTGCGAGATGTTTTACCGCGAAGGTATCTATGGGGAAGGAAGTTATCTCGATAACCTCAACTCCCTTCACATGTGGGTATTGCAGTATTGCCATACGCCCCAGGGCGACGGTCAGTATTTTGCGCTGTATGACATTCCCCCGGAATACACTTACGGCGCAACGGTCTATGATAAGGGAGCCCTCGTTGTCCATACACTCCGCAACTATCTGGGCGACAGCCTGTTCTTCGAAAATGTCAGGGGCTTCCTCGAGGAATTTGCATACCACCACATGTCGTCCTATGACCTGCGGGATTACATCAACGCCCACAGCCCCGTGGATGTGACCGCTTTCTTCGATGCCTGGGTCTTCTCACCCGGATTTCCCGGTTTTTCGATCGATTCTTTCAATGTCGCGCCGGCGGGCAATGTCTATGACGTTACCGTCTGTGCACGCCAGAAACATAAAGGAGGCAGCGGTTATGCCGACGATAACCGCATCGAGGTCACTTTTATGGATCAGAACTGGCAAACTTTCACTGCGGTCCTGCATTTTTCAGGACAAACCGGCAGCGAGGTCTTTGCAGTGCCCTTCGAACCCGTCGCCGTTTTTCCCGATCTCTATGACAAGACATGTGATGCCACTACCGACGCGGAACAGGTCATAAAAAACACGGGTGACTATGATTTCCCCGATACTTTTTTTGATCTGACCGCCGATGCTGTGGGTGACTCGGCCTATATCAGGGTCACGCATCACTGGGTGGCTCCCGACAGTCTGAAGAACCCCGTCACCGGCCTCAGATTGTCAGATTACAGGTACTGGCAAGTGGATGGTATTATGCCGGCCGGCTTCGATGCCACAGGTAAATTTCAGTACAACCGGAACATGTACCTCGACAACACGCTGATCACCAACGCCGAGGATTCCCTTGTCATTCTGTACCGGCCCGATGCCGGCCATGACTGGCAGTCCGTTGAGTTCACCAGGGTGGGCATCTGGAGTATCGGCAATATGTATGTCCCTCACCTGCAGAAAGGGGAATATACACTGGCCATATGGGATCACTCCGTTGGGACAGGTCACACTCTGCCGGATAAACCCTCCGGGATCAGGATCTTCCCCAATCCCTCGAAAGGCTATTTTAATTTTGAGATTAACTGCGATCACATCAGCAACATACTGATCATCGACAACAGGGGAAACACCGTGGATAACCTGCCGGTCACGCCTGTGCAAAAAAGCATTAAATGGTATAGCGGCGATCTGCCCGGCGGCACTTATTATGTTCGACTCGAGAATGATGACCACATGCCGATGGCTTATGGGAAACTGGTGGTGATCAGATGATGCGGACAGATTCTCAGATGTTCAGATATTAATTCAAGATCCATGAAAAAGTTATACTTTATCCCGGTTTCGATTTTACTGACCCTTACCCTTTACGGTCAAAGGAATTATAACAATTACACCGGCATCAGCATGGGTGTGTCGGTGCCGCTGGGTGACTTCGCGAGCGTTGATTCTGCCAACCGGCAGGCGGGTTATGGCCAGTCCAGTTTCTTCCTGGCTTTTGACGGCGCCTATCTCTTCTCACCTTACATGGGCGTCTGCGGCATTTTCTCTTTCGCCAACACCACATTGAACACAGGCCGTCTCAAAGAGAATATAAAAGCACGCATACGGAATGACTACCCTGACCTGGTGCTCCCTGAAGAAAGTTACATCTCTTACAACCTGGGTGTGTGGAACCAGATCAGGATTCATGCCGGGCCACAGGTCAGCCTGCCCTTCAACCGCCTCAGCATCGATATCAGGGTTCTGGGAGGCATCAGTTTCATCCTGGCCCCTTCCAACGAGTTATACTTTTACAACAAAGAGACCTCGCAGCAGTTCAGGACGATCAGCGACACCAAACAGACCGTGGCGCTCGGCTACACCCTGGGTGGCGGGTTGAGGTACCTTACCCCCAGCCATGTCATACTCAGGTTAATGGTCGATTACACTTATGCGGAGGCTTCCGTCGAGATCACCAGTAATTTCACCGACAGCGGCATCCCGCACAATGAAAAAAAGGAGGATCATACCCAGCCGATGAACACCATCCTTATCGGAGCGGGGATAGCCTATCATTTCTAAGCGGCAGGCAAGAAAAGGGATTATAGTGCCGCGCTGAATTGTTTCAGGAAGCGGAGGTCGTTCTCAAAAAACAGACGAATATCCTTAATCTGGTATTTCAGTATGGCTATGCGTTCTATGCCCATGCCGAAGGCAAAGCCGGTATAGTCTTTACTGCTGATGTGGCAGTTGTCCAGGACATTGGGGTCGACCATGCCGCAACCCAGTATCTCAACCCATCCGGTGTACTTACAGATGTTGCAGCCCGCGCCGCCACAAATGTTACAATGAATATCCATTTCGGCCGAGGGCTCGGTGAACGGAAAGTACGACGGACGGAAACGGATAGCGGTGTCCTCGCCGAACATCTCCCTGGCAAAATAATAGAGTGTCTGTTTAAGGTCGGCAAAAGATACGTCGTGGTCCACATAGAGACCTTCCACCTGATGAAAGAAACAGTGGGCGCGGGCGGAGATGGCTTCATTGCGGTAAACACGTCCCGGCAGCAACGTGCGTATAGGCGGTTTGGTCTGCTCCATCACCCGTATCTGTATGGAGGAGGTATGCGTGCGCAAGGAGACCGGCGGATATTCATCGATGAAGAAAGTGTCCTGCATATCCCTGGCCGGGTGCTCTTCGGGAAAATTCAGGGCGGTGAAATTATGCCAGTCGTCTTCTATCTCCGGTCCCTCGGAAATGGTGAAGCCTATCTTTGAAAAAATTGAGGTAATCTGGTTCAGGACGATAGATACGGGATGACGTGCTCCCAACGGCATGAAGTCGGCCGGAAGGGTAAGGTCAATGGTGCCGGTTTCGGTTTTGGTACCGGCGGCGGCCTGCTGTTTCAGTTGCTCTAACCTGGACTGCGCCGCCTCTTTCAGCCGGTTGATCCATTGCCCCAGTTCACGTTTCTCCTCCGGCGGAACCGTCCTGAAAGCTTCAAACAGTCCCGGGATGATACCCTTTTTCCCTAAAAACCTGATCCGGAACTGTTCAATCTCCTCAGCGTTGACCGATGAAAAGTCACTGACCTGCTGAAGGTATTTTTCTATCTCTTCCTTCATGATGACGGCTCTGTGGTATCTTTTATAAGATTAATGACGGCGGTCATTTCACCACCCTCATGGTCATTTTAATATCTTTCAGAGGCTTGTCACCGGGGCCTGTTTGTACCGCCGCGATTTTATCGACGACCTCCATGCCTGAGATCACCTCTCCAAAGACCGTGTAAGCCCCGTCGAGATGTGGTGTCCCGCCGAGGGTTGTATAAGCTTTCCTCTGTTCAGGCGTAAATTTCCTGCCGCTTTGCATCTCCAGGTTATTGAGTTCCTGATCGTTGAACACCCTGCCCTGGACGATATAAAACTGGCTGCCCGAGGAGCGGCGTTCCGGGTTGACCTGGTCGCCGGTACGTGCGGCCGCCAGCGCCCCGCGTTTATGGTAATACTTGGCCACAATTTCGGCAGGGATGGTGTATCCCGGATCCTGACGACCGTCTTTGCCGGAGCCTCCCTGGATCATGAAACCCTGGATGACCCGGTGGAAGATGGATCCGTTATACCATCCTTCATTCACCAGCTTGAGGAAATTATCGCGGTGCTGAGGCGTTTCATTATATAAGGCCACGGTGATGTCGCCATAGTCTGTCGAAATGATCACTTTCTTGCGGTTATCGGTCTGTCCCGATACTATGGATGCCACTGTAATCAATGCAATAAATAATGTGATGAATTTAAGACCCGTTTTCATTGTTGTCAAATTAACCTGTGAGTCCGCAAAATTAACAAAGTCTTCGAATAAAACGGCCGCCATTTCCCGTTAAAAACTCCCATTATATCTTATCCCTGCCGGTCCGGTCTCTTTCCTCCAGATAACAACGCCGGCATAACGGCTCATAGTTATTCCTTTCACCCAATACCACCAGTTCTTCCTCCTGTGACGTGCGATGGGAATAGTGGGCCAGGTTACCGCAGCGGATACATATGGCCTGCACTTTCGTAACATATTCGGCCGTGGCCATCAGGGCGGGCATGGGCCCGAAAGGATGCCTCAGGTAGTCCATGTCCAGTCCCGCCACGATGACCCTGACACCGCCATCGGCCAGCCTGTTGCAGACATTCACCAACTCCGCATCAAAAAACTGAGCCTCGTCGATGCCCACGACTTCGGCATCGTTGACCAGCAGAAGTATTTGTGAAGCCGATTGCACCAGTGTGGACTCGACGGCTTTTTCATCATGTGACACAACTTTTTGTTCATCATACCGTTTATCTATCGCCGGTTTGAATATCTCGACTTTCTGCCTGGCGATTTTTGCACGGTTCAAACGGCGTATAAGTTCCTCCGTCTTACCCGAAAACATGGAGCCACAAATGACTTCGATCCATCCTGCGCGATAGTTATTATTTGTTATTTCCAAAAACATAACAAATGATTTCAGATAATCTTTATAACTTTATAACTTCATTAATGATTTTCACAAATTTAATGAAAACACTCCAAGTCCTAAACTGTTGATTATAATATCATGAACGAAAGAGAACTTATTCTGGAGGTCATCCAGCAGACCCTCGACGCCATCAATGAGCAGGATGCGGTCATCAGGCTGTATAAAGGACAGATACCGCAGATCGAGCTGGATATTATCATGGATAACATCCGCAAGCTATATGAAAACTATTACAACCTGAATAAATTCATCCGTGAACCCGTTTTCGGTGCGGCGGGTGCCGGTCATCATGAGGGGTCTCCTGTGGCTGAAGCAAAAGCTGTCATCCCGGAACCTGCTGAAACTTCAGGACAAAATATATTTCCATCCCGTGAAGGAATAGAGATCGGTTTTGAGACCCGGGAAGAGAAAAAAGTCCCTGAAGAGGTGGCGGTCCCTGCCGGTGAGGTGACACCTGTCGCCCCCGGGCCACCGGAAGAGAAAGAGCTGATGACGGAGAAACCGGAGCCTGTGGAGCAGACCCTGGATCTGTTTGCCGGTCAGCCACATACCGTCGCCGAAACATTCAAACCCACCCATAAAGCTGTCGGTGACGTTTTGACCGATAATGAAAAAGACCGCAGCATTGCGGCCCGGATACAACAAAGTCCCATCACCGACCTCAAGTCATTCATCGGCATTAACGACAGGTTTATCTTCATGAATGAATTATTCGGGGGGAACATGAAAGCGTACGATGAGGCCATCAATAAACTAAACGCTTTCACGACCCTCGAAGAGGCCATGACTTACTTCCGCTGGCTGAAAGAACAATTCAGGATGAATGAAAAACTCGACTCTTTCAGGCGGCTGAACGAGTTCATACACCGAAAATATAAAAAATGAACCGTTTTTTCATCCTGTTAATTTTTCTTATCCTCGTCGTTCCCTGTTCATCGCAGGATCTGGTGTATGTCCGTCATACGGTTGCACGGCTGGCATCGCCGGCCATGCATGGCAGGGGCTATGTGCATAAGGGCGATAAAAAAGCAGCCTGTTTTGTACGACATGAATTCAGGAAAATAAACCTTCAGCCTTTTACGCCTGATTACTTCCAGTATTTCAGTTTCCCCGTCAACACCTTCCCCGGCAAAATGGTCTTCAAAGCCGGCAAACAACGCCTTCACGCGGGCAGTGATTACCTCATCTCCTGTTCCTCACCCGGTATCAGGGGGACGTTCGGTACCGTTTACCCGGATGACGTTGACGGTGTCATTGAGACAGAGCTGTTGACGCGCGATACGGTTGCTTTTAAGAATAAATTCATCATACTCCGGCAGAACAACGAGCTGCTGAGGGATACCAATCTGTTGGGAGCCAGAGGCATCATTTTTCTCACCGGTGGGCCTCTTTCATGGAGGGTATCCAATTGTTCCCGCGCCGGCCGTTTCGTCGTCGCCGATGTTTTGAAGTCCGGGGTGCCGGACAGTATAACCGGCGTGACCCTGAACATCAGGAACCGTTACTACCCATCCTATACCTCGCAAAATGTCATCGGTTATCTGACCGGCAGCGTCTCACCCGATACCTGGATCGTTTTCACGGCTCACTATGACCATCTGGGTAAAATGGGATGCCATGCTTACTTTCCCGGTGCCCACGACAATGCCAGCGGCGTGGCCATGATGCTTGACCTGGCACGGCATTACGCCCGGCCTGAAAACAGACCTGCCTGTTCAATGGCTTTCATCGCCTTCGGAGGGGAAGAGCTGGGACTGGTCGGATCGGAGTATTATACCGAACATCCTCTGTTCCCGCTCGAAAACATCAAATTCCTCATTAACCTTGATCTGATGAGCACAGGCAGCGAAGGGATTATGGTGGAAAACGGGACCGGACAGGAAAAAGAATTCAACACTCTGGTGGCCATCAACGACACCACCGGATTATTGAAGGCAATTAAAAAAAGAGTCACCAGCCCGAACAGCGATCAGTATTATTTTTACAAAAAAGGTGTCCCGTCGGTTTTTATTTATACCCTGGGAAAAGAATATTCGGAGTACCATACGGTCAGAGATAAAGCCGCCGGCCTGCCTTTCACCGCTTATGACCCTCTTTTTCTTTTAATCGAAAAATTCATCACAGCCATCGAAAAACAATAGGTATGTCGAAATTATATCTGGTGCCCACACCCATCGGTAACCTTGAAGATATCACCTTAAGGGCATTACGTATCCTGGGCGAAGCAGACCTCATCCTGGCAGAAGATACACGTAAAACGGCCATCCTGCTCAAACATTTCAACATCGGCACCAGGCTCATGTCGCATCACAAGTTCAATGAACACCGGACCATTGAGACCATCACGGGACGTCTTGAGCAGGGTGAGACCATGGCACTGGTGAGTGATGCCGGCACACCGGGTATCTCCGATCCCGGATTTCTTCTGGTCAGGGAGTGTGTGAAGAAGGGCATCGAAGTGGAGTGTTTACCCGGTGCCACGGCATTCATACCCGCCCTTGTCAATTCGGCTCTTCCCTGCGACCGGTTTTTGTTTGAGGGATTCCTCCCTCAGAAAAAAGGCCGTCAGAAAAGATTGCAGGAGCTGTCGGAGATGCCATTTACCATTGTATTGTACGAGTCACCGCACCGCTTGCTTAAAAGCCTGGAACAGCTGATGTTGTATTTCGGGGGCGACAGACAGGCATCGGTATCACGTGAGATAAGCAAGATCCATGAAGAGACACGACGCGGTTCCCTCGCCGGCCTTGTTGAAACATACCGGCACACCCCGGTAAAAGGAGAGATCGTCATCGTCATCGAAGGCAAAAAATAATCTTCAGGCATTCTCCGAAAACCATAAAAAACAGCGACTTCCATTCCCAGCTTTGTTCGCTTTTGGACAAAACTGTCATGAGCTGAACAGGCTTTTAGCCTTTCTTAACCTCAGAACCATTCTTTAACAATCAGATACTATGTATTTTATGAAATATGGCATTGCTATGGTAGATTGAAAACGATTTCCTAAAACTAAACATTCGGGTTATGAAAACGCTGATTTCAATACTTCTGCTCATCCTGATCTCTTCGCTCCCCTCCCCGTTAAAATCCAGTTCTGCAGTGGAGATGTACTATGCTAAAGAAAATACGATTGACTCATGCAATGTGATGAATGACAGGGAATGGGTGATCAGCCGGTTTGTGCCACAGGAAGAAGAATATATTGATGATATCCCCTGGGATACCAAAAAGGTCATCGCATCCAGGTTTAAATATCCCGAGCCGGCGAGAAAAGAGAATGTTGAGGGCTCGGTACTGATCACGTTCTCATACAAGGAAAATGGCTATATCGAAGTTAAAACGGCGATCTCCGACAATGAGAAACTAAAAGACTATGTCGTGGAGACCTTGCAAAACATTAAACTTACCCAGGGAATAGTCGATCTCAGCAAGGAATACACAGCCCGTTTTGATTTCCGGTTGCTGTGACCTTTCCCCTGTTTTCCATATATTTCACCCCGCCGTGAGGCGGGGTTTTTTATTTCATATCATGCCGATTGGGATTAAAATCGTAATTTAGCGGCGTAACCACACGTTTATTCCCCATGGATCGCACAACACCCAAGTCCGGCCCGCATGAGGTATGGAAACCCGATCTTTCGGCCCATGCCGAGCTGCCTTTGCATACGACCCGCATTTCGGCCGGTTTTCCATCGCCGGCGGAAGATTTTATCGACAAGAAACTGGATCTGAACGAATACCTTATAAAGAACCAGCCGGCGACCTTTCTGGTGAAGGTGCACGGTCATTCCATGGTCCGGGCCGGCATTTTCGATGATGATTTGCTTGTGGTGGACCGCTCGCTCGAACCCATGGACGGCAAAATAGTCGTCGGGGTGATCGACGGGGAATTCACGGTAAAAAGGATCATCAAAAAAGGAAAGAGCTTCTTTCTTCAGCCTGAGAGCGAAGGTTACAAAGCCATTGAAATCACCCCCGACATGGACTTCAAGATATGGGGTGTGGTGACCTTTGCCATTCATAAACTCTGACAGAAAATTAACGATCATGCCATATACTTACGACTATCCCAGGCCGGCTTTGTCGGTTGATGCCATCATCTTCAAAAAGGAACAAAAACGCGTATACGTCCTGCTCATCCAGCGTGGCCATCCTCCTTTCGAGGGTATGTGGGCCTTGCCAGGCGGTTTTGTTGACATGGAAGAGACCCTCGAAGAGGCCGTAGCCCGTGAATTACAGGAAGAGACAGGAATGACCGGCATTGACCTGACACAATTCCGTGCTTTCAGCGCCCTTGACCGTGATCCGCGCTTCAGGGTGGTATCGGTGGTGTTCACAGGCATGGCCTCCCCCACCGACGTGGCACGTGCCGGCGATGATGCGCGCCAGGCTCAATGGTTCCCTATCGACATTATGCCAAAGCTGGCCTTTGACCATTCCGCGATAATGAAAATGGCGCTGAAACAATATAAGTTTAAGTGAACCTGCCGGCAGGAAGGTGCATAAAGATGATCATTATCGACCATACCATCGTTTCCGACGAGGTCATGAAGCTGCGTTTCGCGTGCAATATCCACGCATGTCACGGCGCATGCTGCGTGGAAGGTGATGCCGGAGCACCGCTGGAGTCCGATGAAGTCGCCACCCTGGCCGATTATCTTCCGGCCATAGAGCCTTTCATGACCCCGGAAGGAGTCAGCCACATCCGTAAAAACGGCGTCTTTGACTATGATCCTGAAGGTCAGCTCGTAACACCCCTCATTCATGACAAGGAATGTGCATTTGTTTTCTTTGAAGGTGAAAATGCACGTTGTGCCATTGAAAAAGCCTATCTCGAAAACAAAATACCTTTCCGCAAACCGCTTTCCTGCCATTTGTATCCCATCAGGATCAGCCGGGCCAACGGTTATGACCTGCTGAACTATCATGCATGGTATATTTGCTCCTGCGCCTTAACCAACGGTAAAAAAAACGACATCCGCCTCTGCCGGTTTGTGAAAGAGGCGCTGATAAGAAAATATGGAGAGAAGTGGTACAGGAAACTCACATCCGGTCGTAATTGATCTTTACCAGCAGAGCGGGTTCCTCCTCGTTCTTACCATATTGCATGACTTTGGTGAAAAGTCCGGGATATTTAATCTGTATGATGTTGACATACCTCTCGATGGTATTGATGGTCAGATTGGTTTTTGCTGTCGGTGTCCGGCGGAGACTGGCCAGAATAAGATAGCTGATGTTCCTGTTCCTGAGACTGGCGACCAGCACATCCGGTTCATAAATGACAAAACCCTTACCCTGATCCCTTAACCGGGATATACAGGTGTTCATATCGGTGTCGAAGGCCACACCACGCTCTTTAAGGATCGGAACCATTATTTGTTCCAATGTGTCGGGAAGAATAAACACACAATAGTTGAATGTATTTTTCCCAAGGCCGCTTTGATCGTACTCCAGACCGGTAAGCAGAGCATCGGTGTAAGGCCAGAGATTGATCCCGTAAGGCTTAAAATAATCGACCTTCTGCAATTCGGTGACATCTGCCACGATGTAATGCTGTTGCAGTCCGTTCATCTTTTTCACGTAATCGTCGGCTTCAGTAGCGGGGATGGTATAAATGGGTTCGAACTGACGACCGTTGGTATAAACAAATGATATGGATGACTTGCGGGCTGCAATTATTTGATCTTCAGGCACCTGTTTGGCGGCCCATCGGCTCATCCTGATGTAATTCACATAATCAGGTGTGTAACCGTAAAGGTCATCGCCTGTGAGATAGGCTTTCAACGACGGGTTGTTCAGCTGTGCCATTTTCGTTGTCTTAATGAAAGTGGTTACAGTCATTAATAGCATCAGGATGATGAGCAAAAACCTTAGGCGCTTCAACGCTTGTATCTTAAAAAGATAATATAGTCCTGACAGCAGAAACAGCATCATCATCGGAAAATAAATGACCACCATCCGGTACTGATGCCACATGCTTTGCAGCAAGATAAAGGTGACGCCTACCATCACCACCAGGTATATTCCCGTAAAAAGTAAATAACGGTTCTTGCGCCAGGCCCAGAAAAAAGCTAATCCGAATAATATATAAGTCAATACCGTAAGAACCGGTGAGACCGGGGCATTATCACTACGTAAGCCTAAAAAACCGTAAAAATCCTGGGAGATGTACAGGTTCGAGTTCTCAAGGATCCTCTTTAGGAAACCACCTGCCGTTTCCATCCCATAAGCCGGATTATACCAGTTTTTTAACAACAAATTCTGGGTTTGTGACTGGATCTGAAAGCCTGTTTCATGCCATAGCAGGAGCTTAAGGGCCCCGAATGTCAGGCTTAAAAGGACAAAGCTCAGCGCCATCCACAACATGGGCTTCCATTGCCGTGTAACAACAAAATACAAAATGACGGCAACGATTGCGGCATAGCCTATGCTCCGGCCCAGAGCCGAAAGAAGCAGCAACAGTGCAACCACTAAATAATATTTATATCCCGTTGATAAACGCAATTTCTGGACTTCATCCGAAATGAAATACCTGAAAAAAAAATAAAACAACAGGATCTGAAGAAACATAAAGAATGCCTCGGAATAGATCTGGGAACCGTAAAATAAAAAGGCGCCACAGACCGAGATCATGATGACAACCGGAAGAAGCAAAACAGAAGGCACATGACGGTGATAGGATTTATAGAAGAAGAAGATAAATCCCGTCAAAAAGATAAAAGAGAGCATCTTCAAAAGAAAAATGCGGATGCCGAAGATCAGGATGAAAGGGCTGAGAACCACCGGATATAAAGGGCCCTGAAAAGAAGGATAGCGGAAATGATGGATGAAATCCCAGCTTTTGACGATATAGGTGGCATCGTCACCACCCATGCTTATTTTCATGTCCATGACCAGGAATGAAAAGAGCAAAGCCAGGAATAGCGACGGCCACAGGAAATGCCGGCTATGACGCACCAGGAACGAGTCCAGACGGTCGAGGGAATCTTTTAACGGGGGTGCGGTTTTTTTATTTTTTTTCATGTCAGTTATGTCCGGAACATACCATGACGTTTCTGAAAATAAACGGTTTCAAAATTTCTCCGGTCATACCGGAAGTACCGGACAAACGCCGGCTCACCCTTTAAGTGCTTCGGCTGCGGTGATGATTTCAAGGAGTTCTTTTGTGATGGCAGCCTGCCGGGCTTTATTGTATGAAAGCCTGAGTTCCCTGAGCAATTCATTGGCATTATCGGTGGCCTGGTGCATGGCGGTCATCCTGGCACCCTGCTCGGAAGCAAAGGAATCGAGGATGGCTTTATAAAACTGTATCTTCAACGTCTTGGGAATGAGTTCCGTTAAGATGATCTCCCTTGACGGTTCAAAGATGTAATCCACATGACCTGTCTTAACCTCCGTGGCATGTGCCCCCTCGATCTTTACCGGAAGGAATTGCTCGACTACCAGCTTCTGGATGACGGCATTCCGGAACCGGTTATAGATCAGTAAGATCATGTCGTATTTACCTTCCCTATATTCAAGCATCAGTTTTTGCGCCAGGGTCATCACATTATCAAAGGAAAGATCATTGTAAAGATGGTCGTATGATTCTTCCACTTTGATGTTGTTTCTTTTGTAATGATCGGTGGCATATTTCCCCACCGTCATGATGCTCACATGACCATCTTTCAGGGTTGAGGTATAATATCTGATCCGGTCGTTGGTGATTTTGATGACGTTGGAATTAAACGCGCCACAGAGACCGCGGTTGGAAGTGAAAGGCACCAGGAGGAGACGTTTTACCTCCCTGTTATCGGCATAGATGTTATCGCCGGTGTTCTCGAGGGCAGCACTCACGTTCTGAAGTATATCCTGTAACTTGGCGGCCCAAGGCCGGAGCTGCACGATGGCCTGTTGCGCCTTCCTCAGCTTGGAGGCTGCCACCATCTTCATGGCACTGGTGATCTGTTGCGTTGACTTTACAGATGCGATCCTGTTCCTAACCTCTTTTAAGTTTGCCATGGATATTCATGAGTGTTATCATGACGAGATGACGTCATGTTTTTATATCCGTATGTTTGATATACTTATTAGTTAATGTCTTTGCCGTGGTTTCCATGATTTTCATATCCTCATCCCCGATCTGTCCATCCGCCAGATTTTTCAGTACACCGGAATGTTCCTGTTTCATGATATGGATATATTCCGTTACAAAGTCGCTTATTCTATCCACGGGTACTTTCTGCAGCAGGCCGCGTGTGCCGCAGTAAATGATGGCGATCTGCTGATCGACAGGCATGGGAGCATACTGATCCTGTTTGAGAATCTCCACATTCCTGGCCCCTTTGTCGAGGACAAACTGTGTGGCGGCGTCCAGCTCGGAGCCGAATTTAGCAAAAGCCTCCAGTTCACGATACTGGGCCTGGTCAAGTTTAAGTGTTCCGGCGACTTTCTTCATGGATTTGATCTGGGCATAGCCGCCGACGCGAGAAACGGATATGCCGACATTGATGGCGGGACGGATGCCGGCATTGAACAGGTTCGTTTCAAGAAATATCTGTCCATCCGTGATGGAAATGACATTGGTAGGGATGTATGCCGAGATGTCGCCGGCCTGCGTCTCGATGATAGGCAGGGCGGTGAGCGATCCTCCTCCGCGGACTTGCGGCCGGATCGACTCGGGGAGGTCGTTTATCTTCCCGGCAATGTCATCCGACGAGATGATCCGCGCCGCTCTCTCCAGCAGCCTTGAATGAAGGTAAAAAATATCACCGGGGTATGCCTCACGTCCGGGCGGACGCCGCAGCAACAGCGATACTTCACGGTACGCCACCGCCTGCTTGGAGAGATCGTCATAAATGATCAGGGCAGGACGGCCTGTATCCCTGAAATACTCACCTATGGCCGCTCCTGCAAAAGGAGCATAGAACTGCATGGCCGCCGGATCGGACGCCGTGGCCGAGATGATGACGGTATAGGGCATGGCACCTTTATCCTCAAGGGTTTTATGAATGCTGGCCACCGAGGAGCCCTTCTGGCCCACGGCCACATAAATGCAGTATACGGGTTTACCTTTCTCGTAATTCTCCCGCTGGTTGATGATGGTGTCGATGGCTATGGCCGTCTTTCCCGTCGAGCGGTCACCAATGATCAGCTCCCTCTGGCCCCGGCCGATGGGTATCATCGCATCAATGGCTTTGATACCTGTCTGCAACGCTTCGTTGACGGGCTGCCTGAAGATAACCCCCGGTGCTTTGCGCTCAAAGGGCATCTCGAAGCGTTCGCCGACGACATCACCTTTACCGTCGATGGGCACACCCAACGTATTGATGACACGGCCCAGGAGACATTCACCCGCCCCGATGGAGGCGATGCGCCGGGTCCGTTTCACCAGGTCGCCTTCACCTATATCCTGTGTCTCACCCAGCAGCACCACACCCACATTATCCTCTTCCAGGTTGAGTATGATACCCTGCAGGCCGTTTTTCTCAAATTCAACGAGCTCGCCCGCCTGAGCATTTAATAAACCGTAGATGCGGGCGATGCCGTCACCGACTTCCAGGACTTTCCCCACCTCCTCAAGCTCCGTCGCCTCACTGAAACCGGCAAGCTGTTGCCGTAAAATAGCAGACACTTCTGCTGGTTTGATATCCGCCATATCTCCTGATATTATATTGTCTTCTAAAATCCTCTGATGTATACATTTTTCTCAAAATCTTTCCTCAGCTCCAGTATCTTTTTTGCTATACTGGCGTCATATTGTTTTCCATCGAAACGCAAAATGAAACCGCCGATCAGCTTTTCATCGACCTCCTCGACAAGCTCAATTTTCGCATTGGTTTGCTTTCGCAGGTATGACAGTATCTTATTTCTTAATTCGTTATCCACTTTCGCCGCCGAAATCAAATGGGCCACTTTCACTCCCTTATATTCGTTATACAGGCCGATATACTGACGGGCAATCCCGGCGATATAAGCTTCCCTGTGTTTCCGTGTGATAATCCGGAGGTAGCTGAGGGTGACCTCCCGTAACACGGTGCCAAATACCTTTTGAATGATGCCGATTTTCCTGTCCGATTTAATGACCGGGCTTCTCAGCAGCAGCAAGAAGTCCTTGTTGGCCTCACATACCTTTATGATGGTATCCATGTCGTCTCTGACCGGTTCCAGGAGATCCTGTTCCCGGGCAAAATCAAACAGCGCTCCGGCATATCTCCTGGTTAATACGGTTTCTTTCATGGATACGGATGCTAAACAATGAATCAGTTAAAGGTCACTTCGCCTATCAGTTTATCCATCAATGCCTTTTGATTATCATCCTTTGATAATTCTTCCTTTATCAGTTTCTCAGCGATCTGAATGGAGAGCTGTGCCAGTTGATTTTTCAACTCGGTCATGGCGGCCATTTTTTCAAAATGGATTCTTTCCTTGGCATTCTCAACAATCCGGTCGGCTTCCTCATTTGCCTTGGCCTTGGCTTCTTCAATTATCGCTTCTTTTATGTGCCTGGCCTCTCTCAGAATGGCTTCACGTTCTTCCTGTGCCTGTTTTAGCAATTCTTCGTGCTTTGATTTGAGTTGCTTCATTTCCTCCCTGGTCCTGTCGGCCTCATGAATGGCCTCATCGATACGTTGTTCACGGTGTTTAAGGGCTTTCATCACGGGTTTCCAGGCGTAACGTCCCAGCACAAAAAGAAGTAGGCCGAACGATATCGTCATCCAGAAAAAGAGTCCAAAAGAGGGACTTACAAGTTCCATATTACCACTGATTTAAATAGATGAAACACGACTGATCCTTCACCTTTTATGACAAAGGCACCGAAGGAATACAACCTGCCTGTCATTTTTAAGTGAATACGATGAGCAGGCATATGACAATGGCAAAAAAAGCCACGCCTTCGATGAGTGCGGCCGACACGATCATATTGGTACGTATGTCTCCCACCGCTTCGGGCTGACGTGCTATGGCTTCCACGGCGCCACGGCCTATCTGACCGATACCGATTCCTGCTCCTATGGCGGCTATACCTGCGCCCACACCGGCACCCATCTTGGCCAACGGCACCAGGGTTGCGGCTGCTTGTAATAAAATGGCTAATAGTGACATAATGTTAGTATTGATTAATGAATGATAAATAAGCTATGTCATGATACATGTTTTATTCTAATGATGTTCCTGAGTGGCCATGCCAAAATAGAGTGCCGACAATAACGTGAACACATACGCCTGGATAAAAGCCACCAGCATCTCCAGCAATCCCATAAAAACAGCGAATAAAACCGAAACAACAGAAACCGAATACCCCAATCCAATGTGCATATTGGCAAAAATAAAAATCAGGCTGATAAATCCGAACACCACGATATGGCCGGCGGCTATGTTGGCGAAGAGACGAATCATCAGGATAAAGGGTTTGGTGAACACCCCGATGATTTCAACAATGGGCATCAGCGGCACCGGTACCTTGAGCCACCATGGGACGCCGGGGGTATTGAAGATGTCGAGCCAGTAATTCCTGTTGCCACTAAAAGTCGTTATGATAAAAGTAAAAATAGCCATGACCATGGTCACCGTGATATTGCCCGTGAGATTGGCACCTCCGGGGAAAAAAGGCATCAATCCGAATAAGTTGTTGAAGAAGATGAAAAAGAACAGGGTGAGCAGGTAGGGCAGGTACTTTTCATATTTCTTCTCACCTATGGAGGATATAGCCAACTCCCTGACAAACAGGATGACAGGCTCAATGAACGACTGAAAACCACGGGGAGCTTCATCCTTGCGTTTTTGATAAGCACGGCCGACGGAGATAAACAGAACACAAAGTATGATGACGCTGATAAAAAGCGACATAACATCCTTGGTAATGGATAAATCGAGTGGTTTTTCTGTTTGTTCACCTGCTTCAGCAGTACCCGGATTCCCTGTACAGACAATCTTGCCTTTGTTCTTGCCCTCTGTCTCCAGCTTAAACCCTTTATATGGCTGTTCGCCGTGATGAAAACGGGCCGAGCTGAAAGCATACAGATGCCCGTGATAAAAGAGAATAACCGGTAAGGGGATCACCACCTCCTTTTTATTCAGGGAGAAGAGATGCCATTCGTGGGCGTCGAGGATATGCTCAATGATCATCTCCCCGGTATTCGATATCTCTTTTGTCCCGGCTATTTCTTCATGGTCCTTGTGGAGGGCAGGAGATATAAGGCTATCCTGTCTCTGCGCCTGAACAGGCCGTGGTACAGAGAAAAAAATAAAACATACCGGTACAAGGAAAAAAATATATCTCCTTCGACTCATGCAAGCCCTCTCGGTTTTATTTTAAATATTGAGACAGTTGAATATATAAAAAATTTTTGCAAATTTACAATAATTGAAATTATGTGTTTATGTTCGTCAGACTTAATATAACAAATTTGTTCCGATGATGGTTCAACTTTTTTCGGATGAATATTTCATGGCTGAAGCCTTAAAGGAGGCCCGCCAGGCTTTCGACGATGATGAGGTTCCTGTGGGAGCTGTCGTTGTGTGCAATCGTCAAATCATTGCGAGGGCTCACAATATGACGGAGCGGTTGCAGGATGCGACGGCGCATGCCGAGATGCAGGCCCTGAGTGCAGCCGCTCATTTTCTAGGTGCCAAGTACCTGACCGGGTGCACTCTTTACGTGACCCTTGAGCCGTGCGTCATGTGTGCCGCTGCCGCCTCCTGGACACGCATCGGACGCCTCGTCTATGGCGCCAGGGATGAAAAAAAAGGGTACACATTGATCCGGCAACCCTTATTGCACCCGCAAACAACGATCGTGTCAGGAATATTGGAGAAAGAATGTTCCTCGCTGGTGACGCAATTTTTCAGGATAAAACGTGAGGACTAACGGGTGAGCCATGCTATTACCACGGCCAGAATGAACAACACCACGATGATGATGATGATCCTCATGAAATGATTTCTGGTATCACGGTACATCTCCACGATGGGAAGATTCAAATAATATCTGTTGAGGCCATAGCTCACCATCATCCGCCGTTTAACCATCTTTTCAAAACAACGTGAATGCTGCAGGCCCAGATCCTTCAGTGCTGCGGCGTTCCATTCATTTATGATGCCGGCACGCCTGAAAGCCCTTATGTATTTTCTTCTTTCGAGGATATGGATGCACATGGTTCCGGAATGATCATATCGGATAAAACGCGACAAATATACACCATTCAGATCATCTGTTTTGAAATTCATAATTTTGCATGACAATCATAAGATAAAAGCATGAAAAACCTCATCCCGCTCAATGAATTTCCGGTTCTCGGCACCATGGTGGAGCAACTCCGGGAAACGGCCGGTTTTCTCTGGGCAAAAGGGTGGGCTGAAGGCAGTGCCGGGAATATTTCGGTGGATGTGACGGAACCCTCATTGTTCAACCGGGTCATTGTTCATGGGACTGATCTTCAGATGAGTGCTTCTTATCCGGCGCTGGGGGGCCATGTTTTTCTGATCACAGCCTCAAGAGCGCGGATGCGGGAGGTCATGGCCGATCCTTTTCCCTTTACCGGGTTGATAGCTGTAAATAATCACGGTTCATCCTGCCGTGTTTTACCGGTTGGCGGTGGCACGCCGTTTCATCCCTCCTCGGAGCTGGCCGTACATCTGGCTGTCCATGCCGTTCTGCCGGGTCTGCAGGTGCCGGGGAGAGCCGTGGTGCATGGCCACGCTCATGAACTGACAGCCCTGACCTACCTCGATGAATACGCGAATGAAAAAAGCATGAATGAATTACTCCGCAGTATCCATCCTGAAATGCTCATGTTCCTTCCCGAGGGCCTGGGATTGGTTCCTTTCTCCGTGTCAGGTTCGGAGGATCTGGCCCGGCGGACAGCAAAAAAGTTCCTTTCCTGCCGTCTTGTGCTCTGGGAAAAACACGGCTGCATCGCGGCCGGCGATGACCTGCTGTCGGCTTTCGACAGAATGGATATCGCCGCCGCCGTGGCACGCATCTTTTTCTATTGCCGCCATGCAGGTTTCGAACCCAGAGGCCTCAATGAAAACCAAAGTGATAAATAGAAGTCAATCAACGGTCAATCTAACCGCTATTGGCTTCCGGCTAAATTTTCCTATCATAAGTTATACAGACAATTTATTTTGTGTTTTGTTCATCCGACCCATATTTTCTATTTTTACAAAATCAATCCTGACCATCGAATAAAACCTCATTATATGAACCGTTATCATCTTCTGATCATCATTCTGCTTGCGGTCATTTTCAGGGTCAACGGCAACCCGGTTGAAGAGCTGATCAAAAAATCGGGAGGTCCGGCCGAATACCCCGGTAACGACCTGCTCATCCTTTTCGACAGCACGGAGGTCGACGTGCAGGAGTCCGGTTTAAGCTATTTCAACACACACCGGCTGTACAAAATCCTGACGCCCAAGGGAGCCTTAGACCTGAGCGTGATCAGATATGGCTATGATCCCCTGACAGCCTATGCCGATATCAAAAAAGCCGTCGTATACCATAACAATAGCCCTGTCGAATTACCGGACATGAACCGGGTGGTCGATTATCCTGCTCCGGCCAGAGCGATATACTGGGGTGCCAGGGAAAAAATGCTCGCCCTGGGACGCCTTGAACCTGGCGACGCCGTTGAAATATTCCTGTTTAAAAAAGGATTCACCTATGCTCTTCTCGCCGACCAGGATGACGATGAAAGATACATCCCGCCTATGCGTGGACATTTTTATGACATCGTGGCGTTCTGGAGCTCCGATCCGGTGCTGTTGAAAGTATACTCCGTGAATATCCCCAAGGATAAGCCTTTGCAATATAAGGTTTATCATGGCGAGGTGCAGTCGTCGCTGGAGTTTGCCGGTGACAGGTGCATTTATACCTTCTCAAAGACGAACATCATGCCCCCGGATCATGAACAGGGCATGGTGTCACTTTCGGATGTGGCCCCCAAGCTTCTTCTCTCAACGAGTCCGGACTGGCAAGCCAAATCGAGATGGTTTTATTCGGTGAATGAAGATTATAAAAGCTTTGAATCCACGCCGGCCATACGGGCCAAGGTAAACGAACTTTTACTGCCGGCCGTCAACGAGATGGATTCGATCGCCATCCTGACCCACTGGGTGGCTGATGAAATCAGGTACTCGGGTATCTCCATGGGTAAAGGTGAGGGCTACACCCTTCATAAGGGGAGCATGGACTTCACCGACCGTTGCGGGGTGTGCAAGGATAAAGCCGGCATGCTCATCACCATGCTTCGCGCGGCAGGCTTTGAGTCCTATCCTGCCATGACCATGGCGGGATCACGTATTGACGATATCCCCGCCGACCAGTTTAACCATTGCGTCACCTTAGTCAAATTACCGGATGGAAAATACAAACTCCTCGATCCCACCTGGGTGCCTTTTATCCGGGAGCTTTGGTCCAGTGCCGAACAGCAGCAAAATTACCTGATGGGCATACCCGGTGGCGCTCCCCTCATAGAGACGCCTCTGTCACCTCCCGGGAACCACTATTTCAAACTCAGCGGCACCTCCGAGATACAGGATGACGGCACTTTAAAGGGGGAGTTCACGCTGCAGGCCGAAGGGCAGTCGGATGCCGCCGTCAGGTCCCTGTTCACACGCTCCTCACCGCAGGAATGGAAAAAACTGGTGACCAACGAGCTGCTGGCTGTGGCCCCCATGGCTGAGATCACCGGGATGGATTTTGGCGACCCTTATGATTATATGTCCGGCCCCATTCAAATAAATGTGACCTATATCATACCGGGTTATGCCCTGATGACCGGCAATGAAATTATTTTCACCCCTCTTCTTGCATCCCCTCTTTTCAAAAGAGGAATGGCGCATCTTTATTTTAACACCGGTACGGAAAACAGAACATACCCCTTTCGTGACAGGTGTTCGAGATTGGTCGAGCTGAATGAAACAGTCCGGATTCCCGGAGGCTACAGGCTCAGCTATGCTTCACCGGAGCAACAGGAAGAAGGTCCCGGTGCTTCCTTTGAGGGGTTTATTCATCAGGAGGGTGACGGGATTGTCCTCCACGAAGTGGTGACTTTGAAGAAACGCGTTTATGATCCCGGCGACTGGCCGTCGTTCAGGGCTGCTGTCGCCGGTCAGAACCGTTTTGCACAGGATCCTGTCATCCTGGTCAGGGAATAACTATACGGTAAAAACAATACCATCACACATGAAATTATTAAAAAGCAAATTAACACTCCTGATCCTGTTGTCGCTCGCCGTGATGGAAGGCCGGCCTCAGGAAGGACAAAACGATGCCGTATACCTTTCGCTGGTGAAGGAATACAGGCTAAACCAGGACGGCAGCACCGACTACCGTTGCAAAAAACAATTAAAACTATTGACTTATAATGCCTTTCAAAGGCTCTACGGCGAGACGTTTATTGTTTATAACCCGGAATTTCAGCATCTGACCATCCATGAATCTTATACCGTGATGGCTGACGGCAGCCGGGTGGTCACCCCCGAAAATGCTTTCAATGAAGTACTGCCGCATTTTGCTGCCCAGGCACCGGCTTACAACCAACTCAGGGAAATGGTGGTGACACATACGGCTCTTGAACGCCATGCCGTTATCAACCTCGATTATTCCATATCATCGGATGCTACCTTCAGCCCCTATTTAATGGGTAACGAGGTTCTAACCACCTCCGCCCCCGTCAGCAACCTGACTTTTATCATCCGCATCCCCGTCGACAGGGAACTGAAATACAAGGTTGTCAACCTACGGGCCTCACCGGTCATCACCAGTGAAGGAGATGAAAAAGTCTATACCTGGACTCTGACCGGGCTGCATGCTCTCTCAGCCGATCCCCATCAACCGGAGGATCAGGTGGATCAACCCAGGATCATTTTCTCTACGGCATCCGTGTTCGGTGACGCCATACGGTATCTCATTAACCAGGAAGCTTTTAATTACAAGCTGGATGACGACATGAAGGCCTTTCTCAACAAGATAACCGAACAGAAAACAGGTGATATCCCAACGATCCTCAGGTTGCAGGATGTCGTGGTGAATGAATTGAACACCTATGACATCCCTCCCGAATATACGGGCTACCGTGTGCGTACCGCCATCGAGACCTGGCATAGCAACGGGGGCACCCCCCTCGAGAAAGCCGTTCTTTTGACCGGATTGCTGACCAGTGCCGGCATCAATGCTTTTCCCGTGGCCGTTATACCTTCCTCTTTATTCGACAGTGAAACCGGGTGCCTGCCCCTGATCACCCGCTTTGTGGTACAAGTGAATCCCCGGGATGAAAATCAGCTCTACCTCTCACCTGTCCGTCTGAATGACCAAAGCCTGGTCTATGCCCTGGCAGGGGAATCGCTTGTTGTGCTCAACCCGGCAGATCAAAAATACAGAATATTCAAAGGGGAATATGGAACAAACAGCCTCGCTGCCGACTGGACCCTCAGTTTCGCCGGCGAGGATAATCTCACAGGGGATGTGTCGGTAGCCCTGCAGGATGCCTGCAACCCGTACTTTGCACTGATGAGGGATCAAAATTTTTCGAACGGCCTGCTCTCACCTCATTTCACCGGCAGTGAGGTCACCGCCACAAATCCGGCAGACATAGCAGCCATTCATTCCGATTTTCATTTCGCCGTCACCAAAGAATCACCGCTGAAACAATACAATGATCACTATTTCTGGAACCTGCCCGACATCAGGCAAGGCTTCGAAAGCTGGGACATCACCTTTTTAAATAACGACAGGACCGTGCCCTATGAGATTCCCTTCCCGGTGGAGGAAACCTGCCATTACAGAATCCTTTTGCCTGACAGCATGATTCCCGTTATCCCCGATACACTTATTGCAATTAAGAATAATGCAGGAAATGTGCTGATCAGCATTAAAAGTACAAAATATAAAATGGAAATCGAACGGTCGTTGTCGTTACCCTATAAAGTATTCAGCCCGGCTCAATACCAGTCCTTTTGCCGCCTGATAAACACCTGGAATAACAGAAACTTTAGCAGGCTGATCTTTAAAAAATAATCATTTCATTAATTATCAGATGAATATGCCAATCGAAGTTATTAACAATTGTTAATAACTCGTGTGGACATTTTGTTTACTTTAAAAACATAAAAAACTTGAAATGACCTTTAACGCCGTTGTACTTTTACATCACCAAGCGAGAGATAAAAGGTTGGCTGAACGAACCTGGGATTTTGATCCTTCCTCTCCGCAAGGACAAGAAGAGACAAAATCCGGATCGTGCACTGCTAAGTTCGAGAGGGTTTAGCGGTGCCGGTCAGCCCTGAAATCAAGTAGTTAAGCGTGTCACCCTGAAAAAGTGATAAAGTTTATTCAGACCTATGCAGGAGTCTTTCGCAAGAAGTGATTTGCTGTGTATGTCAGCTTGAAGGGCCAGGTGCCGGAAGGGAAACCAACCGGATGATGTGAGTTAACCATAATAACTGTACCTTGGCACCCGTCCCGAACTACGGTTCCTGGCAGGTGGATGGGGAACATTTCCAAAAGAAGCGTTCCCCATTATGTTTATAGGCACAAGCCATTAATGCAGAATACCATCTTTTTCCCGTCTTTGTCTCTTTTTTACTATGGTTCACCTCTGTGAAATAACTATTTTAGCTGAACGGTTTTCCTGAGACAAACTCATGCGTTTCATCGGTGATCTCCATATCCACTCCCATTTCTCCGTTGCCACCAGTCGCGACCTCGTTCCTGAATCGCTGGATCTCTGGGCCCGCATCAAGGGTATCCGCGTGGTCGGAACAGGCGACTTCACTCATCCGGGATGGCTTGCCGAGCTGAAAGAAAAACTCCGGCCTGCCGAACCGGGTCTTTACACTATTAAAAAAGAATACCGTAAAAATATTGCTGCCTTTTCCCCGCCACCCGGTGACCCTGATCCCAGGTTCATGCTCACGGCTGAGATCAGCAATATCTATAAGAAAAACGGCCGGGTAAGAAAAATCCACAACGTCATTTTTGCTCCTGATATGGAAAGTGTGTCTCAGCTGCAGGCTGAGCTGAAACGGCTGGGCTTCAACATCACTTCCGACGGCCGGCCTATCCTGGGTCTGGACAGCCGTGACCTGCTCGAGATCGTGCTGACCTGCTCGGAGCGGATGCACCTGGTGCCGGCACACATCTGGACACCCTGGTTCTCGGTGCTCGGTGCCCAGTCGGGCTTTGACACCATCGAAGAGTGTTTTGGCGACCTCTCGGCACATGTCTTTGCCGCCGAGACAGGCCTGTCGAGCGATCCGCCGATGAACTGGATGTGCAGCATCCTTGACCGCTACACCCTCATCTCAAATTCCGACTCCCATTCGCCTGAGAAGCTGGGAAGGAATGCCAATATCTTCAACACGGAGCTTTCGTATGATGGCATCATTGAAGCCCTGAAAACGGGTGACCGTGATAAATTTCATGGCACCATTGACTTTTTCCCGCAGGAAGGCAAATACCATTTTGCCGGTCACAGAAAATGCGGTATCTGCTGGGATCCGCTGGAAACCCTCGAACACGGCGGTATTTGTCCCGTTTGCAACAAACCTGTCACCATGGGCGTGATGAACCGTGTCATGGAGTTGGCTGACCGCAGCGACATCACCGAACGGCCCAATGCCCTGCCTTTTCACTCTCTCATCCCCCTCCCCGAGATCCTCTCTGAGATCCATGGCACCGGACCGGCCTCCAAACAGACCGTGAATGCTTACTTCTCCCTGATACACAAAGCAGGCTCCGAGTTCAACATCCTTCTGCATGAGCCTCTTGACATGATCAAGGCATTAGGTGATGACCTCCTCACCGAAGCCATACGGCGTATGAGAAACCGTGAGGTCATTATCCGCGAGGGATATGACGGCGAATTTGGCCGTATCAGGCTCTTTGAGGAGGGCGAGGTCAACGATTTGAAGGCACCTCATTATCTCTTTGATATGACACCGGTGGTGAGAAGACCCATTGCGAGGGATATCCGTCATCTGAGCTTCGATCTGGCAAAATATCAGAACATAAGGGCACAACAGTTATCCCCTGCAAGCCTGGCTGCCGAATCCGTGGCCTCGTATGCTCCCGGCATGAGCGCCGGACTTAATGCCGAGCAGACGGCGGCGGCACGGCATGCCCATGGCCCCGCCCTCATCCTTGCCGGACCGGGAACAGGAAAAACACGCGTGCTGGCTTACCACATCTCGTTCCTGATCAATGAAATGAAGGTTGCACCCAATAACATACTGGCCATCACTTTCACCAATAAAGCAGCCGAAGAGATGAGGCAACGAATCGTGGCACTTATCGGGAAAGATAAAGCCCGTGACATATTGATAGGGACTTTTCACGCTTTTGGATATGACATCCTGAAGGAACACATTGAAAAAACAGGAAGGAAAAAAGGTTTTTCGATTATCGACGAGGAGGATAAAAAAGATCTCCTCCGTCAGCTCGGCGCCGGCAAAGACAGCATCAGCCGTATTGTGGAGGACATAACCCATTATAAACAGGAGTTACTGCCGGTGGCTTCGGGTGATACCCCGTTTCGTGACATGATTGAAACGTACCAGTCTGCCCTGCAACACTTCAACCTCGTCGACCTCGATGATCTCATCAGCGAACCCTGTTTCCTGCTTGACAGAGATCATGATCTGCTCGGGTCATACCGGTCACGATATCAATGGCTGCTCATTGATGAGTACCAGGATATCAATTTTGCCCAGTACCGGCTCATATGTTTGCTGATGCCCCCGCCGAATCCGAATCTTTTTGTCATCGGTGATCCCAACCAGGCCATATATGGCTTCAGGGGTGCGCGGGTGGAATTCATCGAAAAATTTACCGGTGACTATCCGGCAGCCAGGATATATAACCTGCAGACCAGTTACCGTTGTTCCGGCCATATCTTACAGGCTTCACACAACGTCATCCGCAACAAAGGCTTCAGCTCGCCTGTCTTATCCGGTTTAATGGAAGGGGTAAAAATAAACATTGTCGAAAACATTTCCGATAAAAGTGAAGCGGAGTATATCGCAAGGACCATCGAACAGATGATGGGAGGGCTGCGTTTTTTCTCCATCGACAGCGAGGTTGCCAGTGGGGATCAAGACCAGGACATCAAGAGCCTGTCCGACTTCGCTGTTCTTTGCAGGATGGGCCGGCAACTGGTGGCCATTGAAAAAGCCTTCAACGACCACGGCATCCCCTTCCGGTCGTATGCTGAGGAGCCATTCTTCAGGCAGGAACCCATCGCCGATGTCCTCGACCTTTTCAAGCTGCTGATCAATCCCGGCAATGTCCTGATACAACAAAAGCTCAAAAAAAATCCCCGCGTCATCACATGTGAACCTGCGCATCTTCAGATGCTGGGCTCAGGGCTGACTGTTGCCGACACGCTGCGTGCGCTGGCCGAGGGTTGTCTCAAAGTAAAATGGCAGGAACACCAGTCCGACCTGAAGAACCTGTCCCATCTGGCTCAGCCCTTTGGTGACGACAGGGCTGCTTTCCTCCGCTTTGTCGTGATGGGCCGCTCCGTCGATACCTTGTCGTCCGGTGCCGAACAGGTGACTCTGATGACACTGCACGCTGCCAAAGGGCTTGAGTTCAAAGGGGTCTTCATACCGGGATGCGAGGAGGGGCTTATACCTTTCTCCCTCTTGCCGGGACTGGTCTCCGACACCACCGAAGAGAGACGGCTGCTGTATGTCGGAATGACCAGAGCCATGAAATACCTGTGGCTCCTGCATGCCCAACGGAGATTTTTACTCGGGCAGGAGTTCCGGCTCCGGCGCAGCCCTTTTCTTGACAGCATAGAACAAGAGCTAATTGAAAAATCAAAAGCAACAGTGAAAACAACGCCACGAAAGGATGAAAGTCAGCTCGATTTATTTTAGTCAGCCTGTGATGACCCTCCCCAGCCGCTGATTGATCTCAATGCTGACCTCTTTCAGATTACGCAGCTTATGTAATAAAAACACTGTTTCCTCCTCGTTGCGGGCCTCTTTGATATCTTTCTGAACCTGCAGAATGAGATGTTCGACTTTTTTGGATTTAAAAGCCAGCAATGACGATATGACGGCCTGCCGGATCCTCTCTTTTTCGGAGGTGATGGTGATCATTTTCTTTTCCCAGTGTTCACTCAGTTCATAGGGAGTGCTGATCAGATCGATGGCCTGTTCAGCCAGCCGTAAATTCTGATGGTATATGAAATGCTTTTCACCCGGAATATTGTCCTTAGCCATCTCAGCCAGATATTCGGTGAATATCTGTTGGTAGTAAGGATTGCTGAAGCTGATCTCATCGGCCTGTAGATCATGGGTGATGAATTCGGCCACGGTGACCGTCTCATCCTCCTTCTCGTCCTGGCCCTCGGGTGGTATCTCCCACTTGCCGTACATTAAAAGCAGCCTGATGATGTCCCTCTCCTGGTATTCACACGCCTGGACATCGGCCATGATTTGTTTCTCAGCCTGGTATTCCGTAGGTTCAGGGATCTCTTCCGGTTTGACGGCATTTATTCTGTTGAAATAATTTTTCCTGCGGTTTTTATTAAGTTCATTAATGAGTGTCCGTTCAGGAATATCGAGTACCGATGCACACTCCTTTGTATAAACCGACCGCAAGATACCGTCGGGTATTTTAGCTATCGAACCGACAATATCTTTCACCAGTGTGGCTCTTTTGATGGGATCATTACCGGCTTCGCCGAGGAGCAGGTTTGTTTTAAAAATGATAAAATCGAGGGTGTTCTTTACGAGGAACTTCTCAACTTCTGCAGGCCTGTGTTTGCGGGCAAAGGAATCGGGGTCCTCTCCCTGAGGTAAGAGGATGGCTTTGACATTCAGACCCTGCTCCAGGATCATGTCGATACCACGGAAAGAGGCTTTTATACCGGCCTGGTCGCCGTCGTAAAGCACCGTAACATTGGAGGTGTAACGTTTGATCAGCTTGATCTGATCCTCGGTGAGCGAGGTCCCCGAGGAGGCGACGACATTCTCTATCCCCGCCTGGTGCAGGGAGATGACATCCGTATATCCTTCGACCAGATAACAGAAATCCCTGGCGACGATGGCGTTTCTGGCGAAAAAGATACCATACAGGATCTTGCTTTTATCATAAATATCCGATTCCGGTGAGTTGATGTATTTGGGTTTATTGGGATCGGTGACCATGATACGGCCTCCGAAGCCCAGGACGCGGCCTGTGATGCTGTGTACGGGAAAGATCACACGCCCCCGGAAACGGTCATAAAATTTACCGTCGTCCCTGAGAACGGTGAGACCGGTCCGGACCAGGTAGTCCAGCTTGTAACCCTTATCCAGCGCCTGTCGCGTGAAGTCATCCCAGGTGTCAAGGCCATACCCCAGCTGGAATTTTGCGATGGTATCGTCACTGAAACCCCTCTCTCGTAAATAAGAAAGACCAATGGCTTTACCTTCCTCCCTGTTCAGCAGGTTGTCACTAAAAAACTTCTGGGCATAAGCCGTGATATGGAACAGGCTCTCCTGTTCGTCGAGTGCCGCCTGCTCTTCAGGAGTCTGTTCAACTTCTGTGATTTCAATGTGATATTTGGCGGCCAGATATTTCAGCGCCTCAGGATAGGAATAGTGCTCATGCTCCATGATGAAGTTCACGGCATTTCCTGCCTTGCCGCAACCAAAGCATTTGTATATGCCCTTTGAGGAGGAAACGTTAAATGAAGGGGTTCGTTCATTATGAAAGGGGCACAACCCGACATAATTCGTTCCTCTTTTCCTGAGAGACACAAAATCCCCTATGACCTCCTCAATGCGCGTGGCATCATATATCTGATGTATGGTGGCTGTATCGATCATGCAAAATAAATCGTACGATAAAGATAGCAAGTTTTGAAGTTGCAGGCCAAAAAATAACCCCTCCCAAATTCTCCGTCGTCAGTGAAATGTCACAGTGTGCATCAGAACACCCTTAATCTCAGAGATACAGTAGGAAAAAATTTTTTTACTTTTACCCACCAAAGATAAGGTCATAATGAAACAGCAAATAAACAGCCAGAACGATCTGGACAAGGCGGGCACCATAGCCCTTCTTTTCGATTTCATTCACCGCCTGATCATGCATCACGCCATGTGGTATGCACAGGTTATCAAACATTTGGGTCATGAAAAAGCCTCCGCCATCCTCAATAATACTCTGGAAAGAACGACGGAGCTGCAGCTGAAGAGGCTGGGTAAAACACGTGGTTTCGGGTTAAAAGAAGGATTACCGGAGCCCTTGCTTGAATGGAGTCAGGATGAGCTGAACGCCTTAAAGGAAAGCATGGCGGTGAACTGGCTGGCCAACGACGGGGTGTGGTTCCAGGCCGTCGAATTCTCGGAAAATATGACCCTCGCCAAACAATGCAATGATGCCTGCTGGGGCGAATTTTCACCTTTCGAAGCCTGGTCGATAAAACGATTTCTTCAACTGCCGGAGAAAGCCGGGCTGGAAGGATTGAAGAGAGCACTGCAATTCAGGCTTTATGCCACCATCAACCGGCAATCCATCACCGATGAAACTGTCGGCAGTTTCATCTTCAGGATGAACGACTGCCGGGTTCAGTCGGCACGCAAACGCAAGGGACTGGACGACTATCCCTGTAAGTCGGGAGGCATCATTGAATACACCTCCTTCGCATCAAGCATCGATCCGGCCATCCGGACGGAATGTCTGGGATGCCCCCCCGACAAGCATCCCGAAGAATGGTATTGCTCTTGGCGTTTTTATACGGAATGAATGGATGCTATGGCGAAATGCCATGGTCAGGCCACAAACATGATGCTTCCCCCATCAATCGGAGGACCGTCGTTCAACTCCACGATCTCATAGCCAAGATCCGACAGGAACACCCGTAAAGTCTTTCCGAAAGGAAACGAACTCAGACTGCCGGTAAAAAAGAATTTATCCTGCATGATCCCGGCGGTACCTCCTATGAAACCATGCTTGAAGCCGGGCAGGGTAATGCCCCGGGGATCCACATACAAACAGATCAGATCATGATCATCCAGAATCCGTTTTATACCTCTGTCGGAAGTGATGAAGCGATCGTCCTTTAAAGGTATCAGGTTACACCTGCAATAGCCCTGTGCCACATCTATCCTCCTCCTCCTTAATGCCTGTTTCAGTATTTCTTCATCGGTCAGTTTCAGATTATGAATCAGATATTTCCCGGTAATGACGGCATTATAGCTGGCTGTGTGGGGATAGACCTCACCGACGGGCTTATCACCTGTGACGAAGTCCACACTTTTTTTCTCAAGGAATCTGATATACTTCGCCGGTAAATTGGGAGCGATGATCAGCCGCTGCCCGCACAGGGCAAAAAATATGTCCGGATGACCCGAGATGGCCGGATAGGTGATGCCATCAGACACCAGTTCAAGGAGGTCACCATAATGCCGCAGGTTGCTTTTCACCCGTTCGGGCAGCTTCCTGTCAACGATAATCAACATGATATGACCTCCCTTCAAGTGAAAAATCGGTGACAAAATTCACCCTGTCGTATCTTTTCAATAACATCAGCCTGTTGGAGGCTTTGTAACCGATAGCAAAATTGAGATGGCCGGGGCTGACGAATACCGTCAATGTTTTTGCGTCGTTTCCTGATTCTATTTTTTCCAGTTCCTCACGCCACAGCTCCGTCATCACCAGTTCACGGAATGAAGGGTGAAATGGCCCAGCTATCAGATCCTCACCACTTATCAGTCCTTCGGAGGGATGGAGTCCCATGCGGATGACAATGACACGGGCGGCCTCAAACACCAGATAAAGCATCTTTGACCATGTGACCGCCTCCTCCAGTCTCAATGGCACATACTTTCCGCTCAGGTACAGGCGTTCCAGCGGCGTATCCTTAATGACCAGGGTGGGATAGATGCGGGTGTTGCTGGCTCCCAAAGCAATGATCCTGCGTGCGGTTATTAGGGAGGCCTCCAGGGTATCGCCGGGAAGACCGATCATCATCTGGAGACCCAGTTCAAAACCCTGTTGGCGTACCTGTTCCGAAGCTCTGACGGTATCGGCTGCGGTATGCCCCCGGCCCGACTTTTTCAGGATGATATCGTCCATCGACTGGGCTCCCAGTTCAACGGTGCCTACCCCATATTTCCTCAGAAGGTCCAGCCTGCGGTTATCAATGTAGTCAGGCCTCGTTGAGATCCGGATGCCGTCGACCTGCCCTGTATCAACAAAGGCTGCAGCCACCTTAAGGAATTGTTCCTGCCTGTCGATTGCCATACCCGTGAAGCTGCCGCCGAAAAAGCCTATCTCCACATGCCTGTTTTGATGAGGGATGGTCGATAGGTGCCTGCTAATGGTGGTACTGACTTCTTCAATGGAGGGAAGAGAAGTGTGGCCCGAGATCTTAACCTGGTTGCAAAAGATGCATCGGTGCGGACAGGCTTCCTGTGGGATGAAGACAGGGATGATGTAATGTTTTAACGGGACCAGCCTCATCATGAAATAAATGGTTCAGAGATTTAATTCTACAAAATTGGAAGAAAAATCGTTATTCCAAGTTAATCATTTCTATAGTTCTTTCAATCTTTTACAGATGAATTGGGCGGTGGCATTGGGTTCGAAATAGAATTTTCTTTTAACCGTAAAGGGCGCTATGGAGGTGCAGCCCCGATATAGCTATCGGGGGCAGAGGATTTATGAATTAATAATTTGTTAAGTAACCTGTACTCCCGTGCTAAAGCGCAAAGTAATTCATGATTTTCCGTATAACGAAGGAGTGAAAGATAAAAGCATCTAAATACTTCGTTACTTCGCTATATTATTCATTTCATCACCACAAACCTCTTTTCCCCGGCCACTCTTCCCTGAATCGTAACGACAGCCATGTAAAGTCCCGGCGTCCAGTGTGTGATATCCAGCCTCATATCATTCCGCCCATTCCTGACAGGAACATTTAACACTGTTTGTCCGGTTATATCATAGCATGTCAACGCAATATCTGTATTATATCCCATATTTTTAAGTATAACGGTGATTTCCGAATAAGCAGGATTTGGATAAACCGTTATTGGGATTGATTCAATTGATCCATCGTTCTCCTTTGCAACAGGGTATTCACTTATTCCGGCATGAAGCCAGCAATCATTAATATATATCGTATCAGTGGTGATGCCAATTGGGCAAAGGCTATCGTAAGTGTAGTTACCCGGATACATACTGTCCTGTTCGAGGTGCATATTCATCTTTGTAAGATAAATATCCCAGTTATCAGGAGTAAAAACATACGATGAACTACTGAGTATTTTCCGATCGAAGGTTACGGCCAATTTAAACGGATCCCTTGTGTTGGGATGTATCACATGATAATAAAATGTCGGAGAGGAACAAAAAATTGCAGTGTCCATTACAACCTCAGTTACCGGATACGCATTATCAGGAGGTACCTCAAACTCGCCGATACAAATAAGAAGTGAATCATTTTGTTCATGTATGCTTTGAACAAAAGCGCCTTCAATAAAACTTGAATCGATTTGTTGTGAATCAAATATGAGATAATTTAATTCTTCCCCCAAACTGTTGAAGCTCATAAGCAAAGGATGAATAATATCAATTTCAGATCTGAACGCACCTATCCCCACATAAGAATTCTCAGTCAATATGACAGTAGAACGTGTCATACCGAGTATAGTATCCTGAAGTCCGAATGGATAAACCCATTCCTCATATCCGTTTTCATCGACTTTGATAAATGTAGGATGAAGCCATTTTATTTCTCCCACCGTATCCCATGGATGGGTCCAGTATGCGTCACAGCTGATCAGATAGCCGGCATCAGAAGTCTCTATGAGATCGAATCCCCAAGGTTGGATTGTATTTGGATGTGCCCATATGGTCAGTATAGGCATCTTCCATTTTGTCTGACCCAGTGAATCGAGCTTAATCAGAAAAAGAGGATTTTCTCCTAAGGTGCCAAATTGATTGGCAATAAAAACCAGATCTTTATTTTCCGCTTCAATGATTTTCTCAACCCAAGAATCGTATGGCCGAAAAAAACCCGGAAATGTAGTACACCATTCCTTTTCACCACATTCATTCAATTTCATGACAAATGGATCATCAAAACCCAAATTTGTATCCATTCCCCCTGCTATAACATATCCATGATCAAACGTTTCAACAATAGCGTCGCCGATATTTGGCAGGTCTGCATCTATTGTTTTTTCCCATAACACATAACCATTGATATCAGTTTTGATCAACCAGGTCGCCAGATTGTTATATCCTCCACATATGAGGTATCCTTTATCGTAAGTCTCAATAATATCGCAGCTGTATTCAGCAAGACTTGATGATCCGTAGAAATGGTCCCATCGTTGGGAGATAGAAGATGCCGTCTGAAGACATAAAAGAAAAAGAATAGCAATGCGTAAAAATAGTTTCATGGCTACCGGTTATTTCCTTACTTCTTTCAACCCTTCACAAATAGAGGTATATAGCTTTTTACTAAGATAAGCATCATGGGATATGCTCGTATCAGAATCGGATGTGAGCATTGTGATATTTTGTTCCAGGCGATCATCCGGAAGTTTTATATGGTTCATGTTCCAGATGATATACAAGGCGCAGGCTTTAAGATAGGCCTCTTTAGCGGTTATGTCATTACAGGAAGGAGGAAATTTTACCTCACTGTCAAGCCATTTCCTGCTCTTGGAAAGGTCATTTGCAACGGAGGAACCTTTCCGCACGGATGGTATGGCGGTAAAGGCGCTCGTAATGAAAAGCGGTTCAAGCCGATAAGTCGGGTCGCTTACTTGGTAATAATAAACTACTTTATCACCTTTGAATTGGATGTCGGCTATCGGGGTCAACCATTGAGAATGATCCTGAGCCGTGGCTGAGAGGGATAAAACAACAAGGAGTAAAACAGTTATCGTCAGCCTGAGAGAGTAAATCGAAGACATAGTACCGTATTTCAACATAAGTGCTTGATTTTTATTGTTGTTCAGGTATGTTAGAACGCGAATGTCACAGATTGGGCTGATTTATTCGGATTTTTCTAAACGAAGAATTAATAATTCCGGTAAGATAGTTTCAATTATAATTAAACGTAATCCGCGATAATCCCTTTAATCCGCGTCATCAGCGCTCTATTATAAGCTATCTATCGCTTTATCTGTAAGTTATAAACATGCTCTCAAATGCCCATCTAAATACAAATATACAAAAACAGATCTAAAATTCCATACAATTACAACTATTTAATCTCTTCATTCATTTAATAGTAAAACCTTATATCTCCGTCATACCAGATTTGTGACTCCCGAAAAATAAAGAATCTTAGAAGCCATGCCGGTTATTATTCAATATTTTTTTAATTTTGCACTCTTTTTAAGTGCGCTGCCAAAAACCGGCCGGATGAAAGGAAAATACAGAGAATACGATCATTTAGACCTCCCTGCTATCGGTGATGAGATCCGTAGCTATTGGAAGAAGCATGACATTTTTGAGAAAAGCATGTTAATCCGTCAGAACCGTGCTCCTTTCATATTTTATGAAGGACCCCCGTCGGCTAACGGCATTCCGGGAATTCATCACGTGCTGTCACGAACCATCAAGGATATCTTCTGCCGCTATAAAACACTTAAAGGTTACTATGTCAAACGCAAGGCTGGATGGGACACCCATGGTCTGCCCATAGAGATAGAAGTGGAAAAAAACCTCGGCATAACAAAAGAAGATATAGGAAAAAAAATATCCATTGAGGAATACAATGTCGCCTGCCGCCGCGAAGTGCTCAAATACAAAGATTTGTGGGACGACCTGACCAGAAAGATAGGCTATTGGGTCGATCTGGACCATCCCTATATTACCTTCAGGAACAAATACATCGAGAGCGTCTGGTACCTGTTATCCAAACTTTATGAGAAGGATCTCCTGTACAAGGGTTATTCCATTCAACCCTATTCTCCTGCTGCCGGCACAGGTCTGAGCAATCATGAGCTGAACCAGCCCGGAACCTACCGTGATATTAAAGACCATACGGTGACGGCCCAGTTCAAGGTGATCCGTGACGCCCTCTCGGAAGCGCTGTTCCGGGATGCCCACGGCGATGTCTTCTTCCTGGCCTGGACCACCACGCCCTGGACGCTTCCTTCAAATACCGCCCTGGCGGTGGGCGCCGATATTGATTATGTCACTGTCAACACATATAATCCCTATACTTATCTGCCCATCACCGTCATACTTGCCAAAGAACTGACGGATAACTTCTTTCCCCCAAAAAATGCCGAATTGAAACTCGGGGATTATCAGGCGGGGCAGAAAAACATTCCGTTTAAGATCACCGGGGAATATAAAGGCGCCCGATTAAAAGGGATCCGTTATGAACAGCTCATGCCCTATGCCAGGCCTGATGACGGAGATGCTTTTATTGTCCTGACGGGTGATTTTGTCACCACCGAAGATGGGACCGGCGTCGTTCACATCGCACCCAGTTTCGGTGCCGATGACTTTAAAATAGGCAAGGAGAATGGCGTGGGATCGCTCACCCTGGTTGACAAACAGGGCAGGTTTACCGCGCAGATGGGTGAATTTGCCGGGAGGTGGGTTAAAAATGAATACGCGCCGGACTACGATCCCGACAAGCCCGAACAGGAGGACAGTGTCGATATCGACATCATCGTCAAGCTGAAAAAGGAGAATAAGGCTTTCAAGACCGAAAAGTACGTTCACTCCTATCCCCATTGCTGGAGAACGGATAAACCTATCCTCTATTATCCTTTGGATTCATGGTTTATCAGGACCACCGCTTTCCGTGATCAGATGATCACCTTTAACAACACCATCAACTGGAAGCCCAAGTCCACGGGTACAGGCCGTTTTGGCAACTGGCTTGAGAATTTGGTCGACTGGAATCTTTCGCGTTCAAGGTACTGGGGCACACCTTTGCCTATCTGGGTCACTGCCGACCGCCAGGAGATGATATGCATCGGATCGGTGGAACAGCTTAAAAAGGAAGTGGAGAAAGCGGTGCAGGCCGGATTTATGGCATCCAATCCTTTTACCTCGTTCCGGCCGGGCGACATGTCGGATGAGAACTACGAGAGCTTTGACTTGCACCGCCCTTATGTCGACGACATTTTCCTGGTATCCTCCTCAGGACAAAAAATGGTGCGTGAATCCGATCTCATTGATGTGTGGTTCGATTCGGGTGCCATGCCCTACGCCCAGTTTCATTATCCCTTCGATAGCGAAGCTTCTTTAAGTGATTATTTCCCTGCCGATTTCATTGCGGAGGGTGTGGATCAGACCCGGGGATGGTTCTTTACACTACATGCCATAGCCGTCATGCTGTTCGATTCGGTATCCTTCAAGGCCTGTGTATCCAATGGGCTGGTGCTCGACAAAAACGGCAACAAGATGTCGAAACGTCTGGCTAATGCCGTCGATCCTTTTGAGACCGTTGACACCTACGGTCCGGATGCCTTGAGGTGGTATATGATCACCAACACCCAACCGTGGGATAACCTGAAATTCGACATTGAAGGTGTGAAGGAGGTGCAGCGTAAATTTTTCGGAACACTCTTCAACACCTATGCTTTCTTCGCGCTCTATGCCAATATTGACGGATTCGATTATTCGGGTACTGACATCCCTGTCGCGCAGCGTCCCGAGATCGACCGGTGGATCATCTCCGAATTGAACACCCTCATCCGCAAGGTCGATGATTTTTATGCCGACTATGAGCCGACAAAAGCAGGCCGTGTCATACAGGATTTTGTCATCGATTTTCTGAGCAACTGGTATGTCAGGTTATGCCGCCGCCGTTTCTGGAAGGGCGAATTTACGGACGATAAGATAGCCGCTTACCAGACCCTGTACATCTGTCTGGTCACCGTGGCACAACTGGCGGCTCCTCTGGCTCCCTTCATGACGGACAAGTTGTTCATTGATCTGAACAGCATCACAGGTAAGATTGATGCCGAATCCGTTCACCTCACCGACTTCCCCGTATACGATGCCACATCCATCGACACCGCGCTTGAAGAACGTATGGAACTGGCCCAGACCATCACCTCGATGATCCTTTCCCTGCGTAAAAGAACGTTCCTGCGCGTGCGTCAGCCTTTGAATAAAGTTATGATACCGGTGTTATCCGAACACTTCAGGGAAAATCTCGAAGCGGTGAAGGAGCTGATCCTTTCGGAAGTCAATGTCAAAGAGATGGACTACCTTTCCGACACCTCGGGCATCCTGGTCAAAAAAATAAAACCCAACTTCAAAACCCTGGGACCCAAATATGGCCGCCTGATGAAGCAAATTGCCGCGACCATTTCAAGGTTCAGCCAGCACGATATTGCAGGTATCGAAGCCGAAGGCCATACCGTTCTGACCATCGACGGGACAACGGTGGATATCACACTCGAGGATGTCGAGATCACCACAGAAGATATTCCGGGATGGGTGGTGCTGACACAAAACGGCCTGACCGTGGCACTCGATATCACCGTTACTGATAGCCTCAGACAGGAAGGTATCGCACGGGAACTCGTCAACAGGATACAGAATTTGCGTAAAGAGAGAGACTTTGAAGTGACTGATAAAATACGTGTGAAGGTTGAAAAAAACCACGACCTTGAGAAGGCGATAGAACTTAATTTTACATATATTTGTTCGGAAACGCTGGCCGAATCATTGGACATCGTCAATGAGATCCATGACCAGGATAAAAAGCTCATTAACCTGACAGAAGAAATCAGAACATACGTGTCCATTGAGAAGGCCATTTGAATTTAATAACGTTTCATCCTTTTAATGCCAACAGCCATGAAAAAAGAAGAAGAAGTCGTAAAGACCAGATATTCGGACGAAGAGCTGGAAGAATTCAAAGCATTGATCCTTGAAAAGCTTGCCAAGGCCCGTGAAGATTTGTTGATGCTCACCGAGGCCTATACAAATATCGAAGAACATGGCATCAGCGATACCTCTCCAACCTTTAAAGTTCTGGAGGAGGGTTATCAGGTTTTATCCAAAGAAGAGAACAGCCGGCTGGCCGCCAGGCAGCAGAAATTCATCAATGCTCTGGAGAACGCCCTCATACGCATCGAGAATAAAACCTACGGCATTTGCAGGGTAACGGGTAAGCTGATCTCCAAAGAACGTCTAAGAAGCGTTCCTCATGCCACCCTAAGTATTGACGCCAAACTGGGTCTGAACAAAAAGACATAAAAACAACCATCTCCCTGCATCTTGAAAAGACCGCTGTTCATCATCCTTTTCATTCTTCTATGTGATCAGACACTGAAGTTCTGGGTAAAAACCCACATGTACCTCGGTCAGGAGATACATGTCCTGGACAACTGGTTCATCCTCCATTTTACGGAAAATAACGGCATGGCTTTCGGCCTGCAGCTGGCAGGCGAGTCGGGAAAGCTTTTTCTCAGTATCGTTCGTCTGTTAGCCATCCTGGCCCTCGGTTATTATCTTATCCATCTGGTCAGAAAAAAAGCCCACAGAGGACTCGTCATCTGCATCTCGCTGATCTTCGCCGGCGCCACCGGTAACATGATCGATTCGGCTTTCTATGGGTTGCTGTTCAGCGAAAGCAATTTTTTCCATCCGGCTGTATTTCTCCCTCATAGCGGTGGTTACAGCTTTTTCCTGCTCGGTAAAGTGGTGGATATGCTTTATTTTCCTATTGTCCAGTGGCACTGGCCTGCCTGGGTGCCGGTCATCGGAACAAGAGAATTTACATTCTTCAGACCCATATTCAATATCGCCGACTCATCCATTACGGTGGGTGTGCTGGCTTTAATATTTTTTCAGAAAAGATTTTTCAGGAAAAAAGTGGCCACCCCTGAAACAACGATGACCAATGAAAGCAGTTAAACCTATCAAATCCCTTGTTTAGTTATGGGGAAAAAATTACCGGGGATTGTTATACGATTATGCAAAACACGATAACAACATGGCTGAAAAAAGAACAGGAAAAATATCGCAGATCATAGGACCGGTCATTGACGTAACCTTTGATGAGAACACGACATTACCCAATATCTATGAAGCGTTGGAGGTAAAAAACCCCGAGGGTCGCACCATCGTTCTCGAATGCCAGCAGGATATCGGAGAGAACACCGTCAGAACCATCGCCATGGATTCGACCGATGGGCTGAAGAGAGGGCAGGAGGTCATTGCCAGGGGTGAAACCATCACCATGCCTGTGGGAGAAGATATCAAAGGACGACTGTTCAACGTCATCGGGCAAACCATCGATGACCTGGGCGATGTGCAAAGGACCAAGGAAAACAGCATCCACCGCGATCCTCCTAAATTTGAGAACCTGTCGACACAAAAAGAGGTTCTTTACACCGGTATCAAGGTCATTGATCTCATTGAACCTTATCCCAAGGGAGGTAAAATCGGCTTATTCGGCGGCGCCGGCGTCGGCAAGACGGTGATCATCATGGAACTGATCAATAACATTGCGAAGAAGTATTCGGGTATGTCGGTGTTCGGAGGTGTGGGTGAACGGACACGTGAGGGCAATGACCTGTTGCGTGAGATGGTGGAGTCGGGGGTGATCAAATATGGAGACGAATTTATTGCGGATATGAAAAAGGGAGGCTGGGATCTCTCCAAAGTCGACCGGGAGGAGTTAGCCAAGTCGCAGGCCACGCTGGTCTTCGGACAGATGAATGAGCCGCCGGGAGCCAGGGCACGCGTGGCCCTGTCGGGTTTGACGGTGGCGGAATATTTCCGCGACGGCGATGACAAGTCGGGAGGCCGTGACATCCTGTTTTTTATCGATAACATTTTCCGTTTCACGCAGGCCGGCTCGGAGGTGAGCGCGCTGCTGGGCCGCATGCCGTCGGCCGTAGGTTATCAGCCCACGCTGGCCACCGAGATGGGTATCATGCAGGAACGCATCACCTCCACAAAACGTGGCTCCATCACTTCCGTGCAAGCCATCTATGTGCCTGCCGATGACCTCACCGACCCGGCCCCCGCCACTACCTTTGCCCACCTCGACGCCACCACCGTCCTCAGCCGTAAGATATCCGAGCTGGGCATCTACCCCGCCGTCGACCCGCTCGATTCCACCTCCAGGATACTGACACCAAGCGTCGTCGGCGAGGAACATTACAATACCACACAGCGAGTGAAAGAGGTATTGCAGCGTTATAAGGAATTACAGGACATCATCGCCATCCTGGGCATGGAAGAGCTGTCGGAAGAAGATAAAATCATCGTACACCGTGCCCGCCGTATTCAACGCTTTCTCTCACAGCCTTTCTTCGTGGCCGAGCAGTTCACCGGACGCAAGGGCGTGTTCGTACCCATCGAAGACACCATCAAAGGATTCAACATGATCCTCAATGGTGATGTGGATGAGTATCCCATTGCCGCTTTTAGTTTCGTGGGTACGATTGAGGATGCCATCACCACCGGCAAAAAAATGCTTGCCGAGAGCAATGAAGAAATGGAATAACAGGATCACGCCTCATGAATATCGAGATCATCACACCCGACAAAACTGTTTTTAAAGGAAATGCCAACCTGATCCAGCTTCCCGGCATCGACGGATTATTCGAGATACTCAATGACCACGCACCCCTCGTGTCGGTGCTGGGCAAAGGGAATATAAAGGTCGTCGATGCCGGCAATCAAAAACATCTCTTTAAGATCAACGGCGGTGTGGTGGAAGTGCTGAAAAATAAAGTTCTGGTTCTGGCGGAATAAAGTTCATGATCACACATTCTTGCTGTAAATTTGTGTCTGTTATTTTACTTTTATTCCTATGCCAAACCATCATTTTACGCAAAGACCCTTTCCCAAAAAATTTATTATTCCCTCACTGTTGCTGACGGTTATTGCGCTGATGACCGTGACGGCCGACCGGAAAATGACCCCCAGGGAAAAATTCGAGATCTTTCTCAAACAGGAATACAAACATGCACCCTGTGATGTGGCCGGCCGTTCCGGTGAGGAAGAGATGACTGGTGCCGATCCGGCGGCCTTTCAAAACTTCCTGATGACCGTTGATCCGGCGTTGGGGTATGTCCCAAAGAACAGGCTCGCCCAGGCCTGTCAGGTCACCGATCAGATGAGGTTAAAGAAAAGAGCCGGTCAAACGGCCGGAGCTCTGGCCTGGCAGAATATCCCTGCCAACCTGGGCGGACGCACCAGGGCCATCATGTGGGATCCCAATGACCCGCAGGGTCATAAGGTCTGGGCCGGCGGGGTGACGGGTGGGCTGTGGTATATCGATGACATCACCGGCAACACCTCCCAATGGATCGCGGTGGATGATTTCTGGAGCGACCTGTCGATAGCCTGCATAACCTATGATCCCAATGATCCCATGACATTTTATGTGGGTACGGGCGAGGCACAGACGGCCATAACCACCTATCGTGAATCGTCGGGTCTGGGCGGCGGCATCTTTAAATCGACCGACGGCGGCAACACGTGGTCCTGGCTCGCGTCAACGGAGGATTTTGATTTTATCACCGACATCAGGGTAAGGGATGAGGGTGGCAACAGTGTCATCTATGCGGGCGTGGTCTCAGGTGTTTATCATGGCATCCACCAAAGCCTGCCCAGCGACGGCCTGTACCGTTCCGCCGACGGGGGTCTCTCCTGGCAACAGGTCCTGCCCGACATTGCCGGCCAAGAGGTGCCCTATGCGCCTTCCAGCATCGCCATCCAATCCGACGGCCGCATTTACGTCGGCACCATGCGCAACCTCGACGGCCTGGGTGGCGCCGTCATCCTATACTCCGATGAAGGTGTCACCGGCTCCTGGACCGTTTTTGATGACTATCGCACCATCATTGAGAATGAACCCACCTATAACCTCCCCGGCAGAGTGATCCTGGCCCCGGCATCCCAGGATGAGAACACGGTCTATGCTCTCATCGCTGCAGGCTATGTCCAGGGCAATCCGGTATACTATGGTCGTTACATCATCAAGACCACAGACAAAGGAGCCTCCTGGACGCAGATCAACAAGCCTACCTCCGGTAACTGGGCCAATCTGGCGTGGCATGCCATGACCGGGACGGTCGACCCGAACAATACCAACAGGCTTTATGTCGGCGGCCTCAACGTGTGGAATACTGCCAACGGCGGCGGCACATGGAACGAGGTCTCCGACTGGTATCTGATGTATACCGGTGGCGGCGATGAATATGTCCATGCCGACCAGCATGCCCAGGTCTATAAGCCGGGATCGTCGGATGAGTGTGTCTTTACCAGCGACGGGGGTGTATTTTATACCTCGGGGGCTTCATCTTCGTCACCTGTTTTTAAGGAGAAAAACAGGAACTACAACACCCTGCAATTTTACTCATGCGACCTCAGTCCCTTGGCCGGGATAGCCCAATACATCGGCGGACTGCAGGATAACGGCACTCTGTATTATAACGACGCGCCCCTGACCATCAACAGCATGATCGACGGCGGCGACGGCGCCTATTGCTTTTATGATCAGGACCAGCCGTCCTATTTCATCACTTCATATTACTATAACCAGTACACGGTTTTTTATAACGGCAATGAGTTCAATACCATCAACATCAATCAGAGCGGCATTTTTATCAATCCGGCCGATTACGATTACAAGCTGAACACTCTTTACGCCAACGGGGTATCGTTCTCGGGCGGCAATGCCAATAAGATCCTGCGTATCTCCAACATTCTTCAGAATCCTTCCGAGACTTACATCACGGTAGCCACCGGCTCCAACTTTTTCTTTTCACATATCAAATATTCGCCTTATTCTCCGGCAGGCACGGCCACTCTTTTCGTAGGCACCAACAACGGCAGGCTTTTCCGTGTGGAGAATGCCCAGGCCACGCCGGTGCAGACCGAGATAGGGAGCCCTGATTTCCCGCCGGGCAGCATCTCATGTGTCGCTATCGGAGGGTCGGAGGATACGCTTCTGGTAACCTTCTCCAATTACGGTGTGCCGTCGGTATGGCAGACTTATGACGGCGGTGCCACCTGGCAGGTGAAAGAAGGCAGCCTGCCCGATATGCCGGTACGATGGGTTCTGTATCATCCCCAGAATGCCAGGCAGGCACTGCTGGCTACCGAAACGGGGGTGTGGTCCACCAACACCCTCGACCAGGAGGAACCCACATGGGAACCCGACATTGAGGGTATGGCCAATGTCAGAACCGACATGCTTAAGATCAGGGAAGCCGACAATACTGTTTTGGCGGCCACCCACGGCAGGGGCCTTTTTACTACCGCCTACCCGCTGAATCCATACACCTCGGTGGCCGGGCATGATGCCGGCACGGTCCGTGTCTATCCCAACCCTTCTCAAGGACAATTCATTGTAGAAATCGCTTCCTCAACGGATCAGTCTGACATCCGTATAACCGACCTGAATGGAAAGGTGGTGTGGAAAACCCATCTTTCAGGAAAAACAAAAACGGTTCATTTGCCTATCGATCTGTCGGAGTGTGCCAAAGGCGTTTATTTATTCATGATAGAACAAGGTAACCGCTCCCGTGGCGGAAAACTGGTGATCGACTGACAGGCCGTCATTTTCAGGTCATGTGACGGCGGCACATCATTCCCCGATATTCACCCTGATGCCCTGGGAATGGGCGGCAAATTCCGGCGCGTACATGCATTGAATGGTGGTGATGCCATTGGAAAATTGTCCTTCCTGTGACACGACAAGGGGATATTCAAACACATAGGTGCCCTTGGGCAGATAACCGAAGAAAAAATTCGTTGACGCGTCGCGGGTGCTCTCATAATACCCCAGTCCGCCCTGATACCTGTAACCCGACAGCACATTGACAGGTTCGAAGGCAGCAGCACGCATGTCTTTCATGTGGACGTACTCCATGTCGCGGTCCACCCTTAATTCAATGCGAACCCTGAGACGGTCGCCGACATGCAGGGTGGTGCCCGTGGCTACCGGTATGATAACAGGTCCTGTGGCTGTACTCTTTTCCAGAAACAATGCTTTGGACAGTTTCAGAGGGGTTTCATGTGGTGTGATCTTGTCAAGCTGCTCGAAGTACTGCCAGTACAGGGCTCCCCAGGCCACACCCTCATCTGTCTTGGTCACGGTGACGCGACCCATGTCAGGTTTTATCTCACCGTTGTTCCATGAGGTCTTGAAGTATCCTGTCCCGGCTTCGACCTTCACATTCTCCATCTTCGCCGGATCAACGACGATATCATCCAGTTTGATGATCACCTGTTCCTCGCCCGCCAGAATATCGGTGCCGTGAAGCAGCAATGCGTAAATGGCATCCACGGTGGCTTTGGTGCTGGGCCATTCCTGTGTTTGTTTTTGTTTGAGCAGCCATACTTTCATCTCCTCCACCGCTGTCGTATCATTGGCTACCTCATCAAAGGCTTCGATCAGCAAGGCCTGGGTCTCCACAGGGGCCTGGTACCAGAAATAGCCCGGCATGTTCTCCCTCCAATACATACCCATCTCGTCGGAATGCAGTGCATATTCTTTTAACGACCTGATGATACCGGCCGGTGTTTCCTTGTCACCGAAACGATGCAGTGCCAGGGCGATCATGCCCTGCATGTATTTGTTCTGCCCGGCCCAGTATTTCTGTGCCTGTCCTTTGAAATATTCAAAAGCCTCACGGTTGGATTGATCCAGATTTATATTGACGTTAAAAGCATTGAAAAAGCTTCTGGCATATAGGTAATGGATCTGGAGGTATCCCAGATGATCCTTATCCATTCCATCCGGATCGATTTTTTTTATGTTCTCATAATCTTCCCGTATCCTGTTATCGAGGTAGCTCACTGCCTGCCGTATCATCTGCCATATCTCGTTATCTTCCACGACATCTTTAACTTTTAGGCGGTTCAGTTTACCCATTCCGCATACGATGTGTTGGGTGATGTAACGGCTGTCGGGCATGCCCTCGAACCAGGGCCAGGCGCCGTTGGGCAGCTGCATGTTGCGCAACTCCGCCAGGGCGGCTGCCTGCTCGTTGGCCATGCGGTTCATGTCGAACAGCAGGGCGATGCGTTGTTTTCGTTCGCTCTCGTTTTTAGCTTCCATCACCCAGGGTGTCTCTTCCAGTATCAGGGATTTCAATTCCTGGTTCTTCTCCAGATTCGACAAAAGAGCCTCAGGGGTGTAATTTTTCCATACGTCAAATACCGCCCTGATCTTAGGATTGGAGTTGGCAATATAACTGGCCAGAATGTTGGCATAATAACGGCTGAACACCTGCTCTGAACATTCATAAGGATATTCCATGAGGTAAGGCAAAGCCTGAACGGCATACCACGCCGGATTGGAGGTGAACTCCAGGGTGAGCTTGAAGTTGCTCAGCGTGGCGGATGACTTTGAATCGATCAGCTTGGTAAAGCTAAAAGTCTTGGTTTGTTTGCCATTGACAGGAAGAGGCAGCGTCTCCGTCACCAGCATGCGGTTGGTCAGCACCGGCAGGGCTTTCTCCTCACCGTCACTGAAACTGCCGGCCTTGGCGGTGATGCGGTAGGTGAGGGCTTGCAGGCCGCCGACAGGAACAGCCATAGGCCAACTGACCACCGCACTCTGGCCCTTTTGCACCGTGAATGACTGACCGGCATCCGAACTGATGAGATTCACCGGCGTCATGCTAACGGCATCAAAGAAACCCAGCGTGGCGATACCGCTCAATGTTTCATCCGAAAGGTTGACGACTTTGGCGGTGAAAGCCATGGTATCGCCTTCCCTGAAAAAACGTGGTGCATTAGGGACGATCATAAGATTTTTCTGCGTGACCAGCTCTTTCATGACCTGTCCGTATTCAAGGTCGGTGGTATGGGCCAGGCCAAGTATCTTCCAGCGTGTGAGCGACTCGGGCACCTTAAACCTGATGATGACATCGCCGTTGTTGTCAGTCCGGAGATCGGGATAGAAGAAAGCGGTCTCGTTGAAGTCACGCCGCACCTGCAATCCAGGTGTGATTTCGGGTTTTGCCGGTGCTTCCTGTTCCACGCCCTGTCCTTCCGGGGGCATCTGGATCATCATCAACTCCTGCGTCTCCGGCTTCGCTACATTTTCCTCCAGTGCCATCGTCGGACTGATCATCCGGTCCATCATGATACCTTTGACATACCTTGGAAAACCATAGTAATTGAATCCGAACCAGTTGAGCTGATCATAGCTTCTCTCCACCGGGTATTCATATACCCTGGTCCGTTCAATAAATGTCTGCGTTCTGTCCACCGCAAATGCATCCTTAGCATCCCATGCCCTCGAGGCACTGTAATGCCTGTAGATGTCGAAATCCCATTCATGCGGGACAAAGGCGTCGAGGGAGGCATCGTACATGGTGGCCACCATCTCCGCCGCCACTTTCTCACCTTTGGCGTCTTTTATTTTGATGTTCCACTCTTCCTCCTGCCCGGGCGTCAGCTTGTCTCTGAAGGAGCTGAACTCAAGGTTCAGTTCTTTGTTGGAGTAAGGAACAATGATCGTCCGGAAATCCTGAAAACTGCGGTTGTATTTAACACAGACAAGGTTGATCTGGATGTTCCCACGGTATTCTTCCGTTATGGGGATTGTCATGTTTTTCTGCTGATCACCCAAAGTGAGCCATTCTCTCTGGACGGTTGCATTGTCTTTAATGATTTCATAAACAACATTCAGTTTTTTCTCCCTTGTACCGGCAAGAAATGAGGCATTCTCTCCGGAGATACCCTTCATCTTGCCCGGTGAAAACCAGAATATGGCCTCCACGGGTATCTTTTTTTCATCAGGCGAATAGACAACGGTATATTTTTTATTTTCCACTTTTTGTCCGAAGCTATCCACAGCCAAGGCGCTGATCAGATAATGGCCCGGCTCCCATGCTGAGAGATCGGTGAAGGTGACCAGGGTGTCGGTGGCAGTATTGTATGATTTCGTCATGACCACCTTCTGAACCTCCCATGTCTCAACATCATTTTCATTGTTATAAACATCATGCGGGAAGGCGGCATAAAACTCCTCTTTAGTCATGATAAACCGGTCGGGTCTGTTCCACAGGCGGTCACGGAACAGACGGTCCGGTTCGGCGAGCTTGCTAACCGTGAGGGTCACCTTCACCGGTTCACTCTGACCATTCAGGTTGGTCGCTGACAACAGGAAATCTTTTTTACCTGTTTGATCGATGGTTTCAGGGATATCCACATTCACCAGCAGGGCGGTATAGCCCACGGCCACGTTGGCTGAGGATGACTGGGTCTCGCCGTTGATGTCGGTCACGTCGGCCGTCACAACGTAGTTAAAAACGGGTTTGTATTTGGCATTGATGGTCGGATCGGGGATAGCCTTGAAGGTGATGGCGAATTGACCGTTGGCATCCGTCTCGAGGGTGCCGTTGGCAATCTCCATCTCGGGTGAGGAACGGAACCAGTCTCTCCAGCCAAAGCCCCAATAGGGAAAGCGGGCTTTGCGTACGACGCGGTACGACACCCGGGCATGGTCAACGTTGGCGCCGGAATAGGCCCTGGCCACACCATTGACAGTCACCGCCTCGTTGAGCTTGTAAATGCCCTTGACGGGATCGAAGGTCACCTCAAAGTTAGGCCGTTTATATTCTTCCACCGACACGTCGACGGAGCCCGACTCATTGCTGAGGCTCATCTCACCGGTCAGGATGCCGGTGGGAGCGATGAAAAAGCCGTTGAACGAACCGTAATCATCGGTCTCCAGTTCCTGATATGAGATCTTTTGCCCGTTGACATCGAAAAACGTGACCGTTGTTTTATACTGAGGGAGGATCCGGTTATTTGTCCCGTCAGTTTCAATGGCAATGCCCTTGAAGTATATCGTTTGCCCGGGGCGGTAGATGGCACGGTCGGTGAAGAAGAATGTCCTGGGCTTCATTTTGGGAGGCTCGGGACTGTAACTGTATTGATAAAAATAGTTATCAGTCATCAGGGTATCGCGGTCCAGATTGAAACGGATGACAAAGGTCTTGCCGGGGGTACGGCGAGGCAGGGCAGGGATTTTGAAAAAACCGTCCCCGTCGGTGACATAATTGTCCCACGGTTTAAAGTCATAAGTCCGCCGGTTGTTGTCATAGACCCTGTAATAGGTCTGTACCCTGACATTGGAAAGAGGTGTGCCCTTGTCACGGTCAAGAACGTAAAAGTCTTCGCTGCCGTCATCCATTTTCCTGCTGATATAACTGATGTTCGATATCCAGCAGGAGCCGCAGGCCACAGGCGCGTCGGCGGGAGAGAATTCACCGTTGGTGGCGGCGAGGATCACATAATACCCCAGGGGAAGTCCTGGTATTTTGATCTCCGCGGCATGGGACTGAAAATCGCCGTCATCAGGCAATTTAACATCCCAGGATGTGTAAGCAGGGTATCTCAGGTAATCTTTGACGACATCGCTGTCACGCTTCCCCCTGTCTCTGATCTGTTTATCCTCTGCAGGCGAAAGGTCGATGATCCGGAGATAAATTTGTGGTGCGTTTTTATAACTGATGAGACTCAGGAAAGGTTGTCCTTCCACGTTGACGCCCGGCATCGTCAGGTTGAGGGCAGGGGAGGTGATCAGGAGGAGAAGGTTTTTACATTTCTTTGAGCCGTCGGTGTCGGGGAAACGTTTCAAGGCGTCGTTGCAACAATTCCATGCATTTTTGATATCCCATTTATACTCATCCGATTTCAGCGGATCATATTTCTGCCCGCGGTCATAATAGGCCTGTGCAAGCTCATAACTCACCCCGGCGGAGGCTGAGTCCCTGACGGTCCGCTCCAGTAACGATCTAAGGGCTTCGATGTAAAGGCTGTCCTTTATTTCTATGATATCATTATCCCTGACAAATTGAAGGCGTTTCAGGTCGACATCGACCAGGGCATCAGGTGCCTTGTCGCTCATGTGAAACCGGAGCAAGTCCTGAAAAAGACGGATGGCATAAAATTTAAGCGACATGGTGTCTTTGGTCGTGATGTCGAGGCTGACAAATTTGTTGCTGGGATCAAAATAGTCGGGTGAATCCATGATAAACCTGTAAACGGGTTCCGTGAGGCCGGACTCGCTGTTCATGAAGAAATCGAGCGCCCGGTGAGCCAAGAAATCATACAGCGTGGGACGGTAGAGCTTGGAATCATCGGCAGTGATCAGGATGGGATCGTAATCCTTCAGCGGTATTTTCTGCAGCTCACCGGCATTCTCAAGGGATTGGCGGTAGTTTGTCATGACCGCACTGACGAGCTGTTTCATATCCCATGTCCGGATGTCTTCCTGATCAAAATTATAGGTTTCCGTCCTGTCAAGCACTTTGTACCTGTTCATTGAATAATAACGCCAATAAAGCTCAGCCAGCAGGGAATGCAGGATTTGATCCACCGGAAATGACGACTGCTCAACCTCTTTTCTGGTGTCGCCGATGACCTTCACCATGAAATCTTCTTCAAACTCCGATTTCAGTTTCATCTTGTAAATGATTGTTTTGATGAACTGGGGTGAGTTATGGTCGGCCCGGGCTTTATTATAAATAATTTCCACCAGTGCCAGGGCCGATTGAGGTAATCCTTTTTGGACAAGTGAATCCACCTGTTTCCATTCCTGTTCATAATCCTGATAGTTGTTCATCGATGGCATGTCTTTAGTCATTAATGATGAGGTGATCAGCACATAGCCGCTCAGAAAGAAAGCCAGGCCCGCGAGGGTCAAAAAAATGAATAATCTCTTTTTCATACGGTTCAATGATTAAGGTGAGCTGGGACCTAATGGTGCAATATAGCTGAAAAAATCCATTTTTTCCATAAAGTATGCCAGAAGAAACATAAAATTACCCCAAAAACGGACCGGTTGCCAGGTTTTCAGTTTATTTTTGAGGTCAAAGGGTTAGACAGCCCCTCACAGGAGATCAGCTCCATCTTCACGCTCCCCACAATGACACCTGATTGTGCCTTGACGGGTATGTGGTTATGGTCATCGGACACCCACAGTGTCATGGGATAGGGCTCTTTAAACACTTCGCCCACCAGCACCATGGGCTTGAATTTCAGGCAACCGAAGGTGCCCATGTCAATTTTAATGGTATCCCTGCCTTCAAATACCACCTTTGACACGTACACCGAGTCGTCGAGGTAGAAGTCGACCGGGTACACGTCACCGTCATGGGCATTTGAAAAATCAAATGTCCGGGCATAAAAAAATGCCGAAATGATATCCTGCACATTGTCGGGGATATTTTTTATCCCATAACGGCTGATGGCGATCTTCTGAGCATGTTTGAAAGCCACCATGTCGTTGCTCACATAGCTTCCTTCCTTGGTCTTACGTATGAACAACCATGGGATGATGGCCTCCTCGTCGATATATGTCTCGTAGCGGTCGTTGACCTTATAAAACAAGTTCAATAATCCTTTCGACTCGCCGGTACCGATCACATGAAGGGTGCTCCTGTTGTTGATCCGTTTATTTTCATCGGTGATTCTGACGACCGCCAGGCCGGCGGTTATTTTAGGCAGCAGCCAGGCATCCCAGTAAACTTTGTATTGAAGGACCTCTCCGCGTTTAAAAGCGGATTGACGAATGGTTCTGAGGTCCTGGCTGCGGGCCGGAAGGCATGCCGATGACAGGATAAATATCACAATCAATATCCTGAGCAGGCGGTCCATTGAATGAGACAAGAGGTTATGGATGAATTTCGATGAACGGGTAACCGGTTAAAAACCTAATAATAACGGCAATTTGGGGGTGGTATTGCAATTCAATTTCCGATTACAGACAATAAATATTGCGTCGCTACGCCACTATTGGATATCGTCGCTACGCGATACTGGTGGAATGATGGGAAAATGGGTAAATTTGAAGAATGATTCATAATGAATGAGCGCAGCTTCCGGCATCACCTTCCGCCATGACCTCAGGCCCGGTGACCTGGGGTATATCATTCACCTGCATGGCTTGCTGTATTCGCAGGAATACAACTTCGACAGCAGCTTCGAGACGTATGTGGCCGTTCCCCTCGCTGAGTTTGCCAGGTCGCATACCGACCGTGAACAAATTTGGATCGCTGAAGACGAGGGGAAGATCATCGGGACAATCGCCGTCGTCACACATTCCGATTTACAGGCGCAGCTCCGCTGGCTGCTGGTGTTGCCGCAATACCGTGGTAGCGGCCTCGGCAGGAAACTGATGACCGAAGCCATCCTCTTTTCAAGGGAACATGGTTATACATCCGCTTTCTTCTGGACGGTCAACATCCTGCGTGTTGCCGCACAATTGTACCGGAAACTGGGATTCAAGATCACCGAGGAGATCACACACCGGATATGGGGTGTGCACCTCACCGAGCAGCGCTATGAGCTGAAGTTATAAAACTTGATCATCATCGCATGATGAGACTGTCAGTTATTTCGACTGTTTCTTTAAAACGGTATTGACAATGGCTTCGGTTACGGCAGCCGCATTATTATTGTAATGATGTTTACCGGGCAGGGTGATGATGACGGCGCCTGTTGCGGCAAACTTATCGCGGACCGTTTCACTCTCACCATCGCCGAAAAAACACACGGGATGCAGGGATTCTATTTCCCTCACTTCACGCACCACGTCAAAGGTATCTTCCGAGCTTCCCAGACTTAACATATCGATCACATGGATCTGAAAATCGGCCTTTTCATCGGGCGATAATGAAAACACGCCCCTGAGGGCACTTTTAAGCGTGTCGGGGAAAAGGCCGGCCACGAAAGGCACAATATCGGCCCCAAAGGAATACCCGCCCAGGATCAGTGATGACCTCTTCCATAGCTGCATATAATAGGCACAGGCTTGAGCAATATCGGAAGTTGTTTCTTCAGGTGTTTTATAGGACCAGAAATATTTGACGGCATCCAGTCCGATTACCGGTATCCCTCGTTCGGCCAGGTTTTGTGCCAGACCTTGGTCAAAGCTGCCCCAGCCGCCGTCACCTGAAATAAGAAAAGCCAGAGGCAAGGTATCCCTGTCAGCCGAGGGGATAAGAAATATGGGCAGATCACCGGAATAAGAATGACCACTTTCGGTCTGCGGTATGGCATTCTGTTGTGTGACGCGTTCTATAAAGGAAGGGACCTTGAGGATTTTTTGATAGGCTGTGACAAACTGCGGCAACCAGTTTGACTGCGCTGCAAAGCCATGCCCCACCTTGCCGAACGGCCCATAGCCTATCGTGTTGACGGTAAAAGAGGCGTACGATTGAAACGGAAAAGTCAACGTGACTGAAATTAACATCCACCATCTGCTCATAAACGTCAAATATTAAGGTTTAATGACCCTGTTCAGGGCCCCCGGCACCTGCAGCAAATCATAGTCATTATCGTAAATGAGAAATTTATTATGCCAGGAGGGAAAAAATCGTTCCTTGAACTCACGCAGACCCTTGTAGTGTGACAAAGCCCGCAGTTTCTCATAGGCAAACCTGATCGACTTCTCAGGAAAAGACCGGGGATCGTAAATCCCCGAGAGAGGTGCAAAACCAAGATTGAGGTAATGACACTTTTGCTTCTGAAGATAAAGACATAACTCTATGAGGATGAATTCCATGGTGTTATGTGGCGCATCGGCGGTCTTGCGTATCAGATCATAGGTGGCTTCATCATGAGCATAATCGGGGATGATGTTCAGGAAAGCGACCACTTTTTCTTCTGGGTTTTCAACGGTGATGACGGTTTGTTGCTTCAGCTCATCCCAGTCAAACCTGCCCTGTGAAAAAACGATCTCGCTGCGTCCGGTTGTTTTGAGCCATTCGTCCGAAACGGCTTTAATCTTTTGCAGGTCCCCGTCTTTGACTGGCGGGACATGAACGGTTGAGCCGTACCCCTTTTCCCTGATCTGGTTGACGGCGTGGCGCAAGGTCTTACGGTCACGGCCTTCAATAGTGAAGATGGTCAGGTCGACAACGGCCTCCTGTCCGAGGAATAAATTCTTCTTCCCGAAAACCTGGTATATGGGCAGACTTTCCTCCGGCACCCGGTAATAAATGCTTTTAATCCCGTTCTCATGGCAATACTCGTCGAATGATTCGATGCATTTCCTCATCTGATCGGTGTTCTCAGCGACAGGGTCCTCCAGAACCATGGCAAAATTTCCCGACACACGGTACGCGATGAAACCATTGATATCGGGAGGTGAATATATCTGCTTATCGTTATAGGTCTTGAAATAATCTAGGCTGGACTGCCCGAACTCCACGACCAGCTTCCTGGCTCGCTCCATCTCATCGGGCGAAGAGGTGTATTTTAACACATAGGGACGTATAAGGGTATAAATAAGAAATGAAAGCGACAGCAAGCCACTGATGTTTATGGATGTCAGAAAATACCTGGCGAATTTATCGACAGGTGTTATTTCGGTGCTGCCCATCATCAGATAGTTCAGGACGGTGTATTTGATCGATTGCAACAAGCTGAAATCGATGTTGAAATGGCGTTTATCGAGGAAATAAAAACCCACCGTTCCGTATACCAGCACAGCCACCACGCTGAGCAGTGCCGACTGCAGCCCGATGTACCGCAATTTGGGATTGTTCCGTATGTAATATTCCTTTCTGGTAAAAAATAAAATGACAATGACCACCATGGCCACGATGCCTTCCTCATAATCGATGGCTTTTGTGAGATTACCTACCAGAGACAAGACACTTAAAAAAAGAGCAAACCACCATGCCGTCCGCAGCCCTTTCAGCATGAATGCAGCCGTAACCAGTAAGAATAAACCGGCAAACAGAACAAAATAATTGGAGGCGTTAATGGCGTCAACAGGTAAGAAATGCTGCAGCCGGTGAACCCGATCCGCTATGGCAGGTGTCAGCACCGAAATGATATTGATGATGCCAAGGAGAAAGAGGAACAGGGCAGGGACCACACGCATCAATAACCTGTTTATCTTTAACAGAAAACTGACGGCACCGGCGAACAGGGGCAGCCAGAACTCAAAGGAACGGTACAGCAGGGTGATGGCGATGGCATTGGCCTTGCTGTAACCAAAACGTATTAAAATGTAAGCCATTGACACCTCTATCGCCCCCAGTCCCCTTAAAAAAGGTGAAATGATCAGAAAGACGACCGAGATGATATAACCCATGGCGGCAGCGTACAGGGAGGGGTTAACCTTCATGGCCATCATGGCGGCGTAAAGGAGGCCTATGCCTGAGAGGTCAATGAAAAGGGAATAAATAATGGTGATGACAAATTGCTTCCTGTTTATTTTATTGTTCCGCAGGTCTTCGAAGAAGACCTCCAGTATAGGCAGCAGCCTGATCATCCACCGGAAGAAAAGGCCTTTATGCATGATCGAGCGGTATACCAGATAAAGTAGGATGATGAGCACCACCACCCCGGCCAGAGCGACGATCTCGCCCGAGCCGATGCTGCCCCTGACCAGGGCATAAAAAAAGGCCGGCAGGGCGACCAGTACCACAGAAAGAATCCCGATAAAGGCATAGATGGATGAAGCAAAGTGTATCTGGGTTTTTGTGATGCCTTTTTTTTCGATATCCCTGGTGAAAAAAGCCAGCGAAGAAACGCCTCCGGCAGGCAGGAACACACTGATAAAATTCCTTTTCAGGAAAAGAATGACCGCCGACCACAGCGACACCCGGCACCCGATGCCGGCAAAGGAGGCCACATACATCAATCCCTGCAAAATAATGTATAAAAGCGTGACGGCGCCGCCCACCAAAACAAACTGCCATTTGGCAGTTAACAATAAATGTTTTACCTGGTGCAGCTCACCATGCTCCTGCTTGATGAACCAGATACCTAAGGCAATGAAAAAAAGGGTCAGGATGACTTGAGCCACCAGTTTACCGTTCCCGTGAGTGAACGACAGGCTCCGCTCTTTTAAGAAACGAAATAAAGGCTTAAGGGTTATGGGGCCTCTCATAACCTGGTATTAGGAATAACCTTTACAACATAAACAACCAATTCACGAAATTTATTTACGGCAGCATGATAAAATCAGATCATGATAATAATTCAGCCATCTCGGACCTCAGTCCTATCCCCGTGGTATCACACAACGACATTGATGATCTTGCCCATCACCACAATCACTTTCCTGGGTTGTTTTCCCTGAAGCCATTTCTGCGACTGTTCGGCTGCCAGCACCGTTTTCTCTATTTCGTCCTTCATCATGTCCACAGGCAACTCGAGAGTAAAGCGGAGCTTGCCGTTGAATGAGACCGCATAGGTAACCGTTGTTTCCTTCAGGTACTCGTCATTATACGCCGGAAACGACGCAAAGGAGATGCTTTCGTGATGGCCGAGCAGCTGCCACAGCTCCTCGGCGACATGAGGGGCATAAGGTGATACCAGAATGACCAGCGGTTCAAGTACAGCCCGCTTATTGCATCTGATATCCGACAATTCATTGACGCATATCATGTAACTGCTCACAACCGTATTGAATGAAAACCGCCGGATGTCGTCTTCAACTTTTTTTATGGTTTTATGCAGTATCTTTAACTCCTGCATTGAAGGCTCGTCATCCGACACCGAAAAATGATCGTTATCATCGTGAAACAAACGCCACATCTTCTTCATAAACCTGAATACCCCTTCTATACCTTTTATATCCCATGGTTTGTGATACTCCAGCGGGCCAAGGAACATTTCATAAAGCCGCAGGGTGTCGGCGCCATATTTCCTTATCAGGTCATCAGGATTCTGGACGTTATGCTTTGACTTTGACATTTTTTCAATTTCCCAGCCACAGATGTAACGACCGTCTTCCAGGATAAACTCGGCATCCTTATAGTCAGGCTGCCATTGCCGGAAAGCATCCACATCGAGCACATCATCATTAACGATGTTGATATCCACATGGAGCTTCACCGTATCATAGGCCTCCCTGAGGTTATATGAAACGAATGTATTGGTTCCCTTGATGCGGTACACAAAATTGGAGCGGCCCTGTATCTTGCCCTGGTTGATGAGCTTTTTAAAGGGCTCATCCTTGCACACCAGACCGATGTCATATAGGAACTTATTCCAGAACCGGGAATATATCAGGTGACCGGTTCCATGTTCATCGCCACCGATGTAAAGATCCACGTCCTGCCAGTATAGGTTGGCTTCCCGTGAAAAATATTCACCGTCGTTACGGGGATCCATATACCTCAGATAATACCCGCTGGAGCCGGCGAAGCCGGGCATGGTATTGGTCTCGAGGGGATAACCTTCCTTTGTCATCCAGTTTTTAGCGCGCGCCAGCGGTGGCTCACCGGTATCGGTGGGCAGGTATTTATCCACCTCCGGCAGCTCCAAAGGCAGCTCTATTTCATCGAGGGGGTAAGGGATGCCATCCTTGTAATAAATTGGAAAGGGCTCCCCCCAGTATCTCTGGCGGCTGAAAATAGCATCCCTGATACGGTAATTCACGGTACCATATCCCAGTTTCTTTTCTTCGAGCCACCGTGTGATGGTTTTAATGGCATCATTCACGGGCATGCCCGTGATAAAACCCGAATGGATCATGGTGCCTTCCCTGGCATCGAACGATTCTGACCAGGTCATGGGATCGGAAGGTGTTTCACCGGGACGCAGGATAACCTGGAGGATGGGTAATGAAAAATGCCGTGCAAAGACGAAATCGCGGCTGTCGTGGGCCGGCACGGCCATGATGGCGCCCGTGCCATAGCCCGCCAGAACATAATCGGCCACCCAGATGGGTATGGGCTCGTCATTGACAGGGTTGATGCCATAAGCGCCCGTAAACTCACCCGTCATTTTTTTCACTTCTGCCAGCCGCTCCCTCTCGGGGCGGTTCTTAGCCCAGGCTATATAATCATTGACGGCCTGAAGACAGTCAGGGGTGGTGATCGTACCGATCAGCTCATGTTCAGGTGCCAGCACCATAAACGTAGCGCCCCACAGGGTATCGGGTCTGGTGGTGAACACCTCCAGGGTCTCCTCCGTGCCCTTGATCCTGAAATAGACGGCGGCTCCCTCCGAACGCCCTATCCAGTTGCGTTGTACCTCCTTGAGTGACTCAAACCAGTCGATCGTTTCCAGGCCGTCGAGGAGTCGCTGGGCATAAGCGGTGATACGCAGGAACCATTGTTTCATCATCTTACGCTCCACGGGGTATCCGCCACGTTCCGAGAAGCCGTCCTTGACTTCATCGTTGGCGAGGACCGTCCCCAGTGCCGGACACCAGTTCACCATCGTCTCCGAAAGATAGGCCAGACGGTAATGCATCAATATGTCACGTTGTTCTTTTTCGCTCATCCCACGCCATTGCACTGCCGTGAAGGACCGGTGACGGTCGCATGCCGCATCAACGGTCAGGTTGCCCTCATGCTTAAAAATGCTGATCAGGGTGGCAACAGGCTCAGCCCTGTTCGTTTTATTATTGTACCATGATTCAAACATTTTTATGAAGGTCCACTGGGTCCACTTATAATAGGAGGGGTCACTGGTACACACCTCCCTGTCCCAGTCGAATGAGAAGCCTATCTTATCAAGCTGTTCACGGTAACGGATGATGTTCTTTGCCGTGGTGACGGCAGGATGGGTGCCCGTTTGGATGGCATATTGCTCGGCCGGCAGACCGAAAGCATCAAAGCCCATAGGATGCAAGACATTGAAGCCCTTCAGCCGCTGGTAACGGCTGTAAATATCGGAGGCTATGTATCCCAGAGGGTGACCCACATGCAGACCCGCACCCGAGGGATAGGGAAACATATCCAGCACGTAATATTTCGGTTTACCCCGGTCAATGTCTGTTTTGAACGTTTTATGCTCACCCCAGAAACGCTGCCATTTTCTCTCTATCTCAGAAAAATTATACTCCATTATGCCTGAAAATAGGTTTTGCCATTATAGCCTGCGAAGTTAGTAAAAACATGTCAATCGGATGCCATTTCCCTTCAGCGCCGTTTGATCATTGAGCCGGAGCAGCAAGTCCGTTATCGCATGGAAATAACTGTCACGCAAACCGGATGTCGGATCACCGTTAATATAAAAATGCGTATTTTCGCATGACTGTTTCAATACATGCCAGGGTTTGAAGAAAAATATCATCGCCGCAGGCTGAAAACATCCTATGTGACCACCGTTATCAGCATCTCCCTGGTCCTCTTTATGTTGGGTTTATTGGGATTGATCATTCTTCACGCAAGGAAACTCTCCGATTATGTCAAGGAAAATATCAGCCTATCCGTCATCATGAAAAATGATGTGAAGGAAACCCGCATCCTCGAATTTCAAAAAAGGCTTGACATTTCACCTTATGTGAAGAGCACCGAGTACATCACGAAAGAGAAGGCTGCGGAGATGCTTCAAAAGGACCTGGGTGAGGACTTCATTTCCTTCCTGGGATACAACCCTCTTTTACCTTCCATCGACGTGTATTTGAAAGCCAGTTATGCCAATAACGACAGCATTCAGAAGATCGAACAGGTGTTGTTGTCCGACAACAGTGTCAAGGAGGTCTTTTATCAAAAATCACTGGTCAACATCGTGAATGAAAATCTGAAGAAGATCAGTTTTTTCATCCTGGGATTCAGTGCGCTGCTGTTAATTATTGCCATCGCACTGATCAACAACACCATCCGGTTGTCGGTGTATTCCAGGAGATTTCTTATCAGGAGCATGCAGCTGGTGGGAGCCACCCAGGGCTTTATACGTAAACCCTTTCTCATTCGCGGTGTCATCCAGGGAATGTTTGCGGCGCTGGTGGCTATCATGCTACTGACAGGTCTCCTTTATATAGTGCAGAAACAATTACCCGAGCTGATTGAATTACAGGATTACAAATTATTTTTAACTTTGTTCGCCCTGGTGGTTATTCTTGGGATAATATTCACGTGGATATCGACTTATTTAGCCGTTATGAAGTATTTAAGGATAAATACTGATAAATTATATTATTAATTCCATGAAACAAAAAAAAGGCAATCCGGCTGTCACCAATAAACCCAAAGCTGCTGAATCCAAACCGGTTGAATTTGCGCTTGAAAAGCAGAATTATCTGATCATTGTCATCGGACTGGCTTTGATCTTCATCGGATTTCTCCTGATGATCGGTGGCGGATCGAAAGATCCCAATGTCTTCAATGAGAAAATTTTCAGTCCCCGCCGTATCACGCTGGCCCCCATCTTGATTTTATTGGGTTACATGATCGATCTGTATGCCATTATCAGAAAACCACGGGATTAGTCAGCAACAAAGGGATAAATGAATTGGTTAGCGGCACTTATCCTGGGTTTGATACAGGGGCTTACTGAGTTTCTTCCTGTCAGTAGCAGCGGTCATCTCGAATTGGGAGAAGTCCTTCTGGGAACGAAGCTCGAAGAAAACCTGACCTTCACCGTTGCCGTTCACGGAGCCACCGTTCTCAGCACGATCGTCGTCTTTTACCGTGACATCCTGTCACTGGCCCAATCATTCTTCACTTTCCGCCGCGATGAGCAAAGCACAACCGTCCTCAAACTTTTGTTTTCCATGATACCCGTTATTATCGCAGGATTTTTCTTCTCCGACCGGATTGAGAGCCTGTTCACCGGCAATGTCCTTTTTGTGGGTGTCATGCTTCTGGTGACCGCTCTTTTGCTGGTACTGGCTCACATTCATAAGCCCGGAAAAAGAAGCATCTCCTATCCGGATGCCCTGATCATCGGCATAGCCCAGGCCGTTGCCGTGCTGCCGGGGCTGTCACGGTCGGGAGCCACCATCTCAACGGGATTGTTGCTGGGTGACAAAAGGGAAGAAGTGACCCGTTTTTCATTCCTGATGGTGCTCATACCTGTGATCGGTGCCAACCTGATGGAGATCTGGCGTCACCGGGGCATGACAACGGGAAGCATAGGCTTTTTACCACTGGTCATAGGATTCATAGCCGCTTTTATCAGCGGCCTGCTGGCATGCCGCTGGATGATACGGATCGTCAAGAAAGGTAAACTGATCTATTTCGCCATCTACTGCCTGATCATAGGTCTAGTGGTTGTGGTCATCTCATTATAACCTGTTAAGAATACCGGTATATATATCATGGAACTGCCTGCCGACAGGAAATTTGATTTTGTTAACGGTGAGATCCTTTTGATCGATAAACCGCCGGGGTGGACTTCATTTGCAGTGGTCAGGCACCTCCGCAACTTTATCTGTCAGGTTTCAGGTGTTAAAAAGATCAGGGTCGGTCACGCCGGCACACTTGATCCGATGGCAACGGGTTTATTGATCGTGTGTACCGGAAAAGCGACAAAACGGATCAGCGAATTTGCAGCATTGGACAAGACATACAACGGAACGCTGATGCTGGGAGCGTCCACACCCACGTATGATGGCGATAGTGAACCCGATCATCATTACCCCATTGGCCATATCACACCGGCACTTCTCGAGAAAGCACGGCAATCATTTATCGGCACCATCGATCAGATCCCCCCGGTGTATTCCGCGTTAAAAGTGGCAGGCAAACCGGCCTACAGCTATGCACGAAAAAATATCAAAGTGGCGCTTACACCCCGGCAGGTCACCATAAAAAGATTTGAATTCATCAACATCGACATGCCCACCGTCGACTTCATCGTTGAATGCAGCAAAGGGACCTATATCCGTTCGCTGGTCCATGACTTCGGTCACAGACTTTCATGCGGAGCCTATCTCGCCTCACTGACCAGAACATCCATCGGGAATTACCGGTTGCAAGATGCCCACGGAATAGATGAATTTAAACAGGCTGTCCTCGCTCAATTATAATGTAACCTTTTTTTCTTAAAACATTTTTATCCCTAATACGTTAAAACTTCACTATATAGTGATAGTAATTAAGGATGAAATTTTTGCATTTTTTATCCGGGGATCAAAACAAGATTGTTAATATTTTTATATCGCTCATATTGATTTTTGGCTAAAAAATCATTAACTTTGTAAATTTTAATAAATTAGAAGTTCTAAAATATTTCCATGAAACTATCTCAGTTCAGGTTTCATTTACCCTCAGGCTTAATAGCCGATCGTCCGCCTGAACAGAGGGACGAATCGAGGTTGATGGTTCTCCACCGGAAAACCCAGGCCATAGAGCACAAGCATTTCCGGAATGTGCTGGAATATTTCGATGAAGGTGACGTCTTTCTTATCAACAATACGAAGGTGTTTCCCGCTTTGCTGATGGGAGAGAAAGAAAAAACCGGTGCCAAAATCACGGTCTTTCTTTTACGTGAACTGAATAAGGAATCGCGCTTGTGGGATGTTCTCGTTGATCCGGCCAGGAAAATAAGGATCGGCAACAAACTATACTTCGGTGAGGATGATGCACTGGTTGCAGAAGTCATCGACAACACGACGTCACGAGGCCGGACATTGCGTTTCCTGTTCGACGGTCCCTACGACGAATTCAAAAAAACCATCCAGCGTTTAGGCAAGACCCCGCTGCCGGCGGAGATACAGAAGATACGTGAGATTGAACCTGAAGACAGGGAGAGATACCAGACTATTTACGCCAAAAAGGAAGGGGCCGTGGCCGCTCCCACGGCGGGCATGCATTTCAGCCGTGAACTGATGAAACGGCTGGAACTGAAAGGTGTCACCTTTGCCGAGATCACCCTCCATGCCGGCATCGGTAACTTTCGCACCATTGATGTCGAAGATCTCACCAAACATAAAACCGACTCCGAGGAGGTTTATATCAGCGAGGAGACCGCCAACATTGTCAATAAGGCCAAGGAACGCAAGAAGAACATTTGTGCGGTGGGGACCACTACCATGAAAGCCATTGAGTCATCGGTCTCCATCTCGGGGCAACTCAAGCCTTTTTCGGGATGGTCCAACCGCTTCATCTTCCCGCCTTACGAATTCAGTATCGCCACGGCGTTGATCACCAACTTCCATCTCCCGTTATCGCCTATGCTCATGCAGGGGTGTGCTTTCGGCGGTTATGAGTTTATCATGAATGCTTACAAGGAGGCGGTGGATCAGAAATATAAGTTCTTCACTTTCGGTGATGCCATGCTGATACTATGAGCATGCAGCCCTAAATACGACGGCTTTGGATAAATGCATCATCATCGCTGCCGGTGGTCGAGGGGAAAGGATGAACGCCGGGATACCCAAGCAATTCGTTCTCCTTGCGGGCAAGCCCTTGCTTATGCATACCCTTGATATCTTCGGTACAACCTTCAGCAACATCCGCGTTCTTCTGGTTCTGCCGCCAGATATGTTCACCACCTGGGAACAGCTGAGCAGGAGATACCGCTGTCATGTCGCCCATGAGCTTGTCGCGGGCGGGCCGACGCGTTTTCAATCGGTGAAGAACGCCCTTCGCAGGGTGGATGACGGTGTGCTGGTCGGCATTCATGACGGGATCCGCCCCCTGGTCAGAAGTGAGACCGTTTGCAGATTGTTTGATGCTGCCGAAGCTCATGGTCATGCCGTTCCCGCCCTGCCCTGTTATGAATCCCTTAGGAAACTCAACAAGAATTCAAATCATCCGGTCGACAGAGATCTGTTCCGCATCATTCAGACACCGCAGGTTTTTCTCTCCACATTAATAAAGCAAGCCTATGATCAGGATGACCGTGAAGGATTCACTGATGACGCCACCGTGCTCGAGACCCTGGGCGTCACCATTCGTCTGGTGGAGGGAGATACGGAAAACATAAAGATCACCACACCTCAGGATCTGGTGCTGGCAGAAGCGCTTATGGCACAACGCCCGCATTGATGTTTTGATTACATTTGTTCTGTCCTTATAACGTCATATTCCAATTCAATGATCGATCGAATCATTCTGGGTATCGATCCGGGCACCAACATCATGGGTTATGGTGTCATAAAACAGCAGGATCAGACCCTCACCTTGCAGAATATGGGTATCCTAAAGCTGAATGCATTTGCCGATCATCAGGTACGGCTGGAGAGGATCCTGCAATTCACTCTTAAACTGATCGATGATTATAAACCTGATGAATTGGCGATAGAAGCTCCTTTTTACGGTAAAAATATCCAATCGATGCTGAAACTGGGCCGGGCTCAGGGTGTGGCCATTGCGGCCGCTTTATCACGGAAGATACCCATCTTCGAGTATTCGCCCAAAAAAGTAAAACAGTCCATCACGGGTGTGGGAAGCGCCTCCAAAGAACAGGTGGCCGCCATGGTGCAGCATTTCCTGCCCTTCACCGGGACACCCGAATCGCTCGATGCCACCGACGCTGTGGCCGTGGCCCTGTGCCATTATTTCCAGAAAAGGCAGGTGACCGACGAGAAGCATTATCATAGCTGGAAAGGCTATCTTAACGATCATCCCGGGAAAAGGATACCTGACGGGTGATTACATCAATTTCTGATAAGCCTGCCACCAACGGTCGGGGATATCATTTTCGCAAGCTGTCTGGTAATCTTTATAGGAACAGGGGACAAGATAATGCCGTTCATATTTCATCCTGACATCCACCGGACAGTTCACCTCCATCCACCACCGGTCGCTTTTGTTGCTCTTGTAAAAAATGATATCCTCTTTATGCCCTTCAATTTTAACGATGTATTTGACAAAATTTTCCTTGTCCTTATAAGGCAGTTCCTTTTTCCGCTTGTAAAAGCCGTCGATAAAATACCATATCATCTGTGCCACGAGGTGCGAGGATTGTTCCCGCTGGTCAAATCCGGGATTCAATTCATAAAAACCTATCGAGGTCAGCTTGTCGCTCAGGCCGGCATACCTGATGATCTGACAGGCTTCTTCACCGTAAAAACCGTTGGGACCCGCATTACCGTTGCCGGGAGCATCGGAATAACGGATGGCTGACATATCGAAAGTCAGCAGATCGGCATTGCGTATCAGCGGTTCAACCTCCTGAATATTGGCTCTTACTTCACCTAACCTGTAAGCATCAAAAAAAAGATTTTTCATGAGCCGGATGGCATCCTGATCCACGAAATAGGTCTGGTATCCGATATTCGTGTAATTAAACAGAAAATTAGGATGATGCAGGATGATCCGGCTCAGGTAGGATTTTGAGCTGAACGGTTCATCTTCTGATTCACCGAGGTCAAATTCAGGGTCAATGGAAACGATATTGATGATTTGACCGAGGTTTTCATAGGCTTTATAGTTGGCATAGGTGATCTCCTGGCCGCCCCCGATGATAACGGGAAGAATTTTGACCCCGAGAAGCTCTGCCACGACCGTGGTAACGGCATAATAAGTGTCGTCAGGCCGGTTCCCCCTTTTGATATTACCCAGATCGGCAATTCGGGCATTGAAATCACCGGTGAAAAGACGGTATAGTTTTTCTCTCACCATATCCGGGGCCTCTCCGCAACCGGCGTTGTTTATCGCATTCCTGTCTTCCTCCACGCCAATAATGGCGATATCAATATCTTCAAGATCAGGGAATCCGTTTTCAATGGTATAGGTCCTGATGCTGTCGCCCATTCTTTCCCTGTTGGGATTGTCGGGGGGTAGGTGATTAAAAGAGGTGATGGGATCGAAGTAAACAGAGAAATCCATATAAAGGAAGATTGATTACAAATTGACACTATGAACGTATGCCGGTCAGGTTTTTTTTCTTTTACGTTTTGACTTCGAAGGTTTGGTGTTTTTAACAATGGCCAGGCAATCGCTAAGCGTGAGCTTCAAAGGGTCTTTCCCTTTGGGTATTTTATAATTATTCTTTTCCATGGAAATGTAAGGGCCCCATCGTCCCTTGAGTACTTTGATCCGGTCGTCTTCAGCAAATTCCCTGATGATTTTTTCTTTTTCTTTCTGGTTTTTCTCTTCGATAATCTGAATGGCTCTTTCTTTGGTTATCGTGAGGGGATCGTCCTGTCGTGGCAGTGAATAGAAGGCGTTCTGATGTTTAATGTACGGGCCGAATTTACCCAACGCCACGATCACTTCCGATTCCATATACTCCCCCAAATGACGCGGTAATTTAAACATGTCAAGGGCCTCCTCCAGGGTGATTTTTTCGATGCTTTGTTCTTTTTTCAGTGCGGCAAACCGTGGCTTGACGGTGTTATTGGTTTCGCCCAGCTGCACGATGGGACCAAATTTGCCCAATTTGACATAGACATTTTTACCGGTATGAGAATCCACCCCGAGCAACTTTTCACCTTTTGCTTTTTCGGGGCTGCTGAGGGCCGTTTCAACTTGTTTATGAAAAGACCCATAAAAGTCCCTGATCATTTTATTCCATACCTGCCGGCCATGGGCTATCTCATCAAAGTCTTTCTCCACGCTGGCAGTGAAATTATAATCGAGTATGTTGTTAAAATTTTGAAGCAGGTAATGATTCACTACTATCCCCACGTCGGTGGGTATCAGTTTACCTTTTGAATAGCCTGTCTTTTCTGTTTTGGTCTCTTCTGTGATAGAGTTGTTTTTCAGGGTGATATGGTCATAGTCCCTCACCGTACCGGGGATATCACTCTTTTCGACATATTCCCTTTTCTGTATGGTGGATAAGATGGGGGCATAGGTTGATGGACGGCCTATGCCCAGTTCTTCCAATTTTTTCACCAGGCTGGCCTCACTGTAACGTGGCGGGGGCTGAGTGAATTTCTGAATGGCCTGTATCTGAACACGTGTCAGAGGTTGTCCCGGCTCCACTGGGGGCAGCATACCTTCCTGCGATTCCCCGTTATCTTCATCCGACGACTCAAAATAAACTTTCAGGAATCCGTCAAATTTTATGACTTCACCCCGGGCAATGAACTGTTCCCGTGTGTTTGAAACGCTGATCGTCACGTTTGTTTTTTCCACCAGGGCATCGCTCATCTGTGATGCGATGGTGCGTTTCCATATCAGGTCATAGAGTTTTTTCTGCGAGACATCCCCCTGAATGACCTGATTCTCAAGGTATGTCGGCCTTATGGCTTCGTGGGCTTCCTGGGCTCCCTTGGTTCTGGTGACGTACTGTCTTGTCTTGACATATGGGATCCCATAGGTTTTTGTGATGACATCACGGGCCATGGCCAGAGCCAGTGTGGAGAGGTTGACCGAGTCGGTACGCATGTAAGTGATCTTACCGGCTTCGTAAAGCTGCTGCGCTATCCTCATGGTGTTGGCGACGGAGAATCCCAGCTTGCGGCTGGCTTCCTGTGTCAGCGTAGAGGTGGTGAATGGCGGGGCTGGAGACTTTGTTACCGGCTTGGTCTCCACATCTTCCACGGTAAAGCGTGCCGTCATGCATTTATTTAAAAAGGCTATGGCCTGCTCCTTGCTTTCAAACTTTTCCTGCAATTCGGCATCCAGGCCGGCGACACCCTGCCCCGTCTTAAGCTCAAAACGCCCTGCCACACGATATGATGACACAGGGCTGAAATTTTTTATTTCGTCCTCCCTGTCAACGATCAGCCTGACAGCCACCGACTGCACCCGGCCCGCTGAAAGAGCGGGTTTTATTTTCTTCCAGAGAATAGGCGAGAGCTCAAAACCGACCAGACGATCCAGCACACGCCGTGCCTGCTGGGCATCAACAAGGTTCATATCGATACCGCGGGGATGCTCGATGGCACCGGTGATCGCCACCCGCGTGATCTCGTGGAAAACAATGCGCCTGATCTTGTCTTTGTTGAGCTTTAGCGTTTCGATGAGGTGCCATGAAATGGCCTCACCCTCACGGTCCTCATCGGATGCCAGCCATACCAGTTCAGCCTCATTGGCCAGCTTCTTCAGCTCTTTTATGACTTTTATCTTATCCGGAGTGACTTCGTAATGTGGAAGGAACCCATTGTTAATATCAACGCTCAGGTTTTTCTTTGACAAATCTCTGATATGACCGAAACTCGACTTCACAGTAAAATCTTTTCCCAGAAAACCTTCAATCGTTTTAGCTTTTGCTGGAGACTCAACAATGACAAGGTTTTTAACCATTATAACCGATGTTAAAGTGAATGGCCGGTTTTTTTAAAACGGCACAAAATTATAATATTATCTTAATGTATATCCAGAAAATTGCTTTTTGTGACCCTTGCAAGGGAAGAAAAAAATCAGTTTTAATTAATTTTGCCTCCGCTTTTTTATCTGCTGCTCAAATAAAGACAACATAAACATAAAAAAGAGCCAATTGTCAGGAAAGAAAAAAATATACATCGAGACTTACGGCTGCCAGATGAATTTCTCCGACAGTGAAATCATTGCTTCAATAATGAAGGATGGCGGTTGTGAAACGGTGACCGACGCCACCTCAGCCGATGTTGTTTTTATCAATACCTGTTCGGTCCGTGACCATGCCGAACAACGTGTTAAGAGAAGGATCAAGGAGTTACAGTCCATGAAAAAGAAAAATCCTTCCCTGATCATCGGCATTGTGGGATGCATGGCGGAACGAATGAAGGAGCAGTTGTTCGGTGAGGCCTACCAGGCTGACATGATCGTGGGTCCCGATGCTTATCGCAGCTTACCGCAACTCCTGGCCGCTGCCGTCAGTGGACAAAAAGCCATCAATACCGTTCTTTCGGAGGAGGAGACCTATGCCGATATCCGCCCTGTCCGTCTTAATGACAGCAAAGTCACGGCTTTTATCTCCATCATGCGGGGTTGCCGGAACCATTGTGCCTATTGTGTGGTTCCCATGACCCGGGGCCGGGAGAGGAGCCGCTCACCACATTCCATCATTGATGAAGCCAAAGAGCTGTTTGACACAGGTTTCAGGGAAGTCATCCTTCTGGGACAGAATGTTAATTCATATTGCTGGGAAAATGACGGTCTGACCATCGATTTTCCTCATTTGCTGGGACAAGTCGCAGAGATCAATCCGAGGCTGCGTGTCAGATTCACCACTTCCCATCCCAAAGATCTTTCGGACCAGTTGTTGCAGACCATGGCCGCCTATCCGAACATATGCAGGTCCATTCATCTGCCTGTGCAATCGGGCAATAACAGAATCCTTCGGCTCATGAACAGAAACTACACCCGTGAATGGTACCTGGACCGCATTGAAGCCATCCGCCACTATTTGCCCGGCTGTGGCATCTCAACCGACATAATTGCCGGATTCAGCACCGAAACGGAAGAGGAGCATAACGACACGTTATCACTGATGGAGAGGATAGGTTACGATTTTGCTTATATGTTTATATATTCCGAACGACCGGATACCCTGGCAGCCAAAAAATTGACGGATGATGTCCCTGGACAGGTTAAAAGCCGGCGGCTGAACGAGATCATCCGTCTCCAGCAGAAGCTCTCTTACAGAAGCAACTTCCATGATGTGGGTAAAACCTTTGAAGTTTTGGTGGAAGGTCATTCCAGGAAATCCACCGCCAGCATGATGGGTCGCACCAGCCATAACAAAGTAGTTATTTTTCCCGCGACACACTTCAAACCCGGCCAGTACGCCGAAGTCCGGATCACGTCATGTACCACCGCCACCTTGATCGGTGAAGCCGTCACCTCCCGCTAAAGTCTTTATTTGATCCTTAGTTATCGAAATGATGATCAAAAATTTCTATTTTTGCACTCTTTACAAAAGGTATGTGCCGGAATAATATGCTCAAACGGACGTGAAAGATAAAATGGCCGAACAAGATTTACGACTGGTTACAGGATTACCATACCTAATCTCCAGGTCAGAAAAAGAAAAATTACTTAAACAGCGTGCCAGGGTGATATGGCTGACCGGTTTGTCAGGCTCCGGGAAAACCACCATAGGTACGGCATTGGAAAAAGAACTGTTTCAGCGTCATTATCTGACCGAGATGCTGGATGGGGATAAAATACGTGCAGGAATAAATAATAACCTTCGTTTTTCGGTTGAGGACAGAAATGAAAATATCAGGCGCATCGCCGAGATATCCAGATTATTTCTTGATTCCGGTATCGTGGTTATTTCCTGTTTTATTTCCCCAACATACCAAATGCGGGCCATGGCAAGAGAAATCATAGGTCCGGATGATTTTATCGAAGTTTATGTCAATTCACCGCTGGAAGTATGTGAAAAAAGGGATGTCAAAGGTCTATACACTAAGGCAAGGGCAGGTGAGATAAAAGATTTTACCGGCATCGATTCACCCTTTGATGAACCTGTGACCCCTGATGTTGAAATAAGAACCGATCAGCTGTCCATCAGGGAATCGGTAAAAAAATTGCTGACATTCGTCCTACCCAGGATTGAATTTAAGATTGGCGGGTAGATGAAGGAACATCGTCTTACACATCTAAAGGAACTTGAATCGGAGTCGATTTACGTCATCAGGGAGGTTGCAGCCCAGTTTGAACGGCCCTGTTTGCTGTTTTCGGGAGGCAAAGACTCCATTGTTCTGGTGCACCTGTCACGGAAAGCCTTCTGGCCTTCACGTTTACCTTTTCCCTTACTGCATATTGACACAGGTCATAACTTCGATGAAACCATCGTCTTCCGCGATAACATGGTGAAAAAAATCAATGCCGAGCTGGTCGTGGGCTATGTCCAGGATTCCATCGATAAAGGACGCGTGGTGGAAGAAACAGGTTACAACGCCAGTCGCAATGTCCTTCAAACGGTCACACTTCTGGATGTGTTGAACGAATATAAATTCGATGCCGCTATCGGAGGTGGACGCCGTGATGAAGAGAAAGCCAGAGCCAAGGAACGTTTCTTCTCGCATCGCGATGAGTTTGGACAATGGGATCCCAAAAACCAGCGACCCGAATTATGGAATATATTCAACGGGCGCAAACATATGGGTGAACATTTCAGGGTATTTCCCATCAGTAACTGGACTGAAATGGACGTGTGGCAGTACATCTACATGGAAAATATCGACTTACCCAATATCTATTATACCCATGAAAGGAAGGTTTTTTTCAGGGACGGTGTATGCCTGGCCTGGGCACCTTTCATGAAACTCAAACAAGATGAGCGGGTGGAAACGCGACGGGTAAGGTGCCGGACTGTCGGTGACATCACCTGCACCGGACTGACTCTTTCCAATGCTGACACCCTGGAGGATATCATCCAGGAAATAGCGGCTACCAGGATCACGGAAAGAGGAAGCCGGTATGACGACATGCGGTCGGAAGCCGCCATGGAAGACCGCAAACGTGAAGGTTACTTTTAGTTACCTTCACTGTTGCAATGTAACTTATGATGGCAGAAAAGACATTCTCACATAGGGCCTATCTCGATATGGAACTCTTGCGTTTCACTACCGCCGGCAGCGTGGACGACGGTAAGAGCACCCTGATCGGGCGCCTTTTGTACGACAGCAAGTCGATATTTGAGGACCAGCTTGAAGCCGTCAGACGCGCCAGCATGCGCCGCGGCAATGAACAGGTGAACCTTGCCCTGCTCACCGACGGTCTCCGCGCCGAAAGGGAACAAGGCATCACCATTGATGTGGCCTACCGCTATTTTGCCACTCCCAAAAGAAAGTTTATCATCGCCGACACGCCCGGACATGTGCAATATACCAGGAACATGGTGACCGGCGCTTCCACCGCCAATGCGGCCATCATCCTTATTGATGCCCGCAACGGCGTCACCGAACAAACACACCGCCACGCTTATATCGCTTCCCTCCTGCAAATACCACACATCATCGTTTGTGTCAATAAAATGGACCTCGTTAATTACAATGAAGAAGTATTCAAGGCCATCAGATTACATTTTATCGACTTTGCCTCCAGGATCGACATCGACGATATCCGCTTTGTACCCATTAGCGCCTTATATGGCGACAATGTGGTGGAATCCTCACGGAACATGAACTGGTATCACGGAGGTACGCTGATGCAGGTGCTTGAAAACCTCCATATTGCCAGTGATAAAAATTTTAACGATCCGCGCTTTCCGGTTCAGTATGTTATCCGGCCTGTTTCCGCCAAATATCCTGATTACCGAGGTTATGGAGGCAGGGTGGCAGGAGGTGTCTTTTCCAAAGGCGACAGGATAAGGATCCTTCCGGAACATTTTGTGACAAAAATCAAATCCATCGACACCTTTGACGGTGAACTCGGGGAAGCATTTCCTCCGATGTCAGTAACCATCACCCTTGAAGATGACATTGATATCAGCCGGGGCGATATGTTCGTGGGGGAAAATAACATACCTCAGATCACACAGGACATCGATGTCATGATGTGCTGGATGAGCCATACCCCCATGAAATTCAACGGCCGATATGTTCTCAGGCACACCACCAGGGAAGTGAAATGCCTGATCAAAGAAGTACATTATAAAATTGATGTGAACAACCTTGAAAAAGTAGAAGCTAATAAGCATATAGTCCTCAATGAAATAGCCAGAGTGTCACTAAGGACGACAAAGCCTTTGTTCATCGATCCCTATCGCAAAAACCGTAAAACAGGCGCGCTCATCCTGATTGACGAGGCGACAAACAATACGGTCGGAGTCGGCATGGTGATATAATAGTAAATCACAGTATAAATTCAATAAATAAACAATTATGAAAAAAATAGCGTTTTTTATCACGGGTTACATTTTTCTGACGTTTCCCGGAATTCAAAATCATCTGTCAGCCTGCACGAATTTCATTGTTACTAAAGGGGCTTCGGTTGATGGTTCAGTTATGATTAGCGACATGGCTGATTCACACGTCCTGTTCGGTGAGCTGTACTATTGGCCGGCTGCCGATTATGATGAGGGGGCCATGCTCGATGTTTATGAATGGGATACAGGTAATTATCTGGGTAAAATAAAGCAGGTACGTCATACTTACAATGTCGTCGGTAACATGAATGAGCACCAGGTTGCTCTTGGTGAGACTACATTTGGCGGGCGCGAGGAATTACTCTCACAACCCGGTGCTATCATGGATTATGGCAGCCTAATGTTCATCGCATTGCAACGGTCCAAAACGGCTCGTGAAGCCATCAGGACCATGACGGAACTGGTGGCCGAATACGGTTATGCCAGCGAAGGGGAATCGATGTCGGTGTCGGATGCCAATGAAGTATGGATATTCGAAATCATCGGGAAAGGAAAAGATCAAAAAGGAGCCGTGTGGGTGGCCCGCCGTATCCCCGACGGATACATCTGCGCTCATGCCAACCAGCCACGGATTACCCAGTTTCCTCTGGCCGATGGCGTTAAATCTATCACTTTCAATGACATTGATAAAATATCAAATCCATCAGTAGAGTGTGTTTACTCTCCTGATGTTATTTCTTTCGCCAGGGAAAAGGGATGGTTCAAAGGACAAGATAAAGACTTCAGTTTCTCCGACACCTATTTACCTCTAAACTTTGAACAAGCCCGTTTTTGTGAGATACGTGTATGGTCGATGTTCAAAGAAGTGAACAAGGATATGTATCGCTATTTTGATTATGCAAAAGGTTATGTGACTTTTGATTCTGTGACGGGTTATGCAAACAACCGCATACCTTTATGGATCAAGCCCGACCGTAAAATTTCAGTTAAAGACATGATGCATTTCATGAGGGATCATCTGGAAGGCACCGAACTGGATATGACAAAAGATGTCGGTGCAGGCCCTTACGGATGCCCTTACCGTTGGCGCCCTCTCACCTGGCAGGTCGATTCGGTCACTTACTTTAATGAACGTGCCACCTCCACCCAACAAACCGGCTTCTCTTTTATCACACAGTCAAGGTCATGGTTACCTGATCCCATCGGAGGAATACTCTGGTTCAGCGTCGATGATGCGGCCAGCACCGTGTATGTGCCTATGTACTGCGGTATCACCAGCGTCCCTCACAGCTATGCCAAAGGTAATGGCTCGATGATGCAATTTACGACAGACGCCGCTTTCTGGGTGTTCAATCAGGTGTCAAACTTTGCCTATACACGCTATAACGTCATTCATCCTGAAATCGATTCGCTGCAATCCATTCTCGAAAGCCGCTATATCGACTATACAAAAGGTATTGATAAAGCTGCTGTTGACATGTATGCCATCGATCCACGGCTGGCCATCGACCTGATCACAACCTTCTCCGACAATGTCGGCAACTCAACGGTCGAAACATGGAGGAACTTCTATGGCTATCTCTTCACTAAGTACATGGATGGCAACATCAAATGGAAAAACGACGGTAAGCTGAATCCCTTTCTGGAACAGCCCGGTTACGGTGAAGACTGGTACAGGCTCATCGTTAAAGAGACAGGCGACCATTTTAAAGAAATTAAACTGCCACCGCACTGAGATTTTTATCGCCGGTGTAATATGTCCCTCCTGCTTTTTTCAGGTTTAAACTAAATGGAAGAAGCAGGAGGGACATTTTTTTATCGGACCTGAACTTGAAATATGACCATTTAACTGTTATATTTGTCTATTCATTACCGGACACAATAATATGAATACGAAACTGTTTTATTACAAACTACATAAAAAAATGCCCAATGAATGATTCTGAGCTCAACTTTGAAACCACGGGAAAAAATAAGGGGAAGAAATCCAGATCTGGCCTTTATATCATCATTATCCTGGCCGCCATCATCATTGCCCTGGGGTGGCTTTTCTTTTCCTCCAGAAGTAAAGTGCACACACTGACCAGAGAAAAGGAAAGTATCCGTATGGAATTGCAGGGTGAACTGGATTCACTGATGAAGGAACACGAAAAAGTCAAACAGGAATACGGCGATCTGGTTGATACCCTGGCACTGAAAGATAGCGTCATCACAGCCAATGCCATTGAAATTAAAAAGCTTCTCAACACCCAGTGGGAATACTATAAGGTGAAGAAAAAACTTGACCAGCTGCGGGTGATCACGCAGGGATATCTGAAGCAGATCGACTCACTTTATCAGGTGAACCAGGCCTTACAGGAAGAAAATATATCGATCAGGCGCGATTTGCAGGCCGAACAGAAAAAAAGCACCGAGCTGGCCAAAGATAAGGAGACCCTGACACAGAAAATTTCCGAGGCAGCTGTTTTATATGCTTATAACGTGACGGTTGATGGGATAAGATTGAAAGGGGGAAACGTGGAAAAAATAACCGCCAAGGCAAGCAGGATCGATAAAATAAAAATATGTTTCACCCTGGGTGAAAATAAATTGCTCGCTCCCGGCACTAAGGATGTTTATATTCGTATTGCACAACCCGATAACATGATCCTCGTTAAAGGAAGGGGTGAGGAATATTCATTTATTTATAAAGGTGAACGGTTACAATATTCCATCCTGGAACAGGTTGATTATGCCAACCAGGCTGTGAATGTTTGTTCCTATTGGACTAAAAATCAAAAGGAGGAGCTGATGAAAGGTCAATATGTCGTTACGTTATTTTCTGACGACGAAGAAATTGGCCAGACCACCTTCACAATCGAGTGATGATGTGAAAAAAATTCCACCCACACCACCCACAAACCAAAAATCACGGCATAGAAAAGAACCTTGAAAAGGATGTCGTGGCTTGCATGCCAAAGGTGGGGACGGCACAAAATGATCAAGGACAGACCAACCATCCTCACAATATTGACAAAATGTACAATGACGACTCCGACGGGGATATAAAGACATTTCATGGTGAGGGACCCTTTCCAGACCAGCATTAATAATCCAAATTGGGCATATTGCTTTAATCCCGAGCATCCGTCAAATATTTCCAGGCTCCCGTGATGGCAGAAAAAAATGATATGACCATGTGACGTGACTCGGTCACCCATCCACCATCGCAGAATATGAAAAGTCTGTGAACAGATATCCCTCACCAGAACAGCCGATAACGATTGTATGGCAGATCGCAGCGGAACATAGTCCAGGTGATATTCCCAGAATCTCCAGAGGATATGAATGGCCACGGTGATCACCATGAATGTAACGACATCCGTCACATTGAACAAAAGTCTTTTTAAGGCACCATGAAAGTTCAACGGGAATAAGACATTTAAACGGCACACCTTATTGCTCAAAATCATTCTTTTTACCGGTTGTCCTTATCATCTTCCTGATGCCGTAACCTGCGCCCAGTATCAGGAAAACAAGCAGTCCACTTCCGATAGGAGCGCTGCCATTTAACGGATCGCCGCCAACGGCCGTGCTGTCACCGTTGGCTCCGGGTCTCGGCTGTGCATATGAAAAGCCATGTGCCATGCACATCATAAAAGCGACAAGCATCAACACGATGCCTCTTTGTATCATTTTTTTCATCATCATTTTATTTGTGAAACTCAAATTTTAAGAACGTAGTGAATTAAAATTTATAAGTTGAACAATCCCGCCGGAGGCGGAGGGTATAATACCCCGTCCCTTGGGGCGGAAATTGGGTCTAGGGCACCGCTGAAGCGGCATTTCGCAGGCTCAACTTTCCCTGGGGTACATACCCGTGATTTAATAAGTCACCTGGTCGACGACTATTTTTTGTGTGTATATGGAACGGTCTGCGACCACTCGGATAATATATACCCCAGGGGACATCACCGGTCGCAACGGAAGAGACTCCCTGTTGACGGATGAACGCCTCAGAATGGTCCTTCCGGCCGGATCACTGACCGTTACCTCTCTGATCAGCTGCGGATAAAGAGTGATGAAATGCAGATACCCACGGGCGTAATAAATTTGAATGGGATGGTCAGCAGGTTCTTCAATGACCGACGCCGGAAGGAAATGTATCATAAACCGGTTCTCGGGTTCCCCCGTTTGATAATCAAATTCATAGGTTGACTGGAGCCGGCAGTCAATGGTCACATTTTCCCGCAGGTCTTCAAGAGCTATGGATATTTCAGGGTCAAAACTTTCCACTCCTCCCACCTGAATAACATACCTCCCGGAGAGATCACATTTAAATCCCACCGGTATCAATCCGTTATCTTCAACAGATGGTAAAGTGTTAATGGACATCATGACATCGTCATCACCACGTGACCAGATCTGCGGCACACCCGTGTTACCGTACAATTTGAAAGCATCAAAACCACTGTCGAAAGAAGAAGTTGATGAAGGTTTGAACCGGATGGTTGTCTGATCCTTGTTTATATTATCCATGGCTGTCAGGCGTAAAACATTGGAATCATTATTCTTGTAATAGCCATGCTCGCTGTGCAAGCGGACATCGTTTTTCATTGACAGGCTGCCGGTGATGCCTGTCTGGCTCACCCTCACGAAGAATCCCTGCATGGGAGGTATAATGGAGTCGGTGGTTTCAGGATTATTACCTATGCCGTCGATATAAGAAGAATAGCCCTGAAGATCTGAATTCCAGAAATAGACGGCATCATCGATGTTGGTCTTCACTGTTTCCGGATGATCCCAGTTGATGCATGACGGATAAGGATTGCCGATGAGATGATAGCCGGCATAATCGGGATTGTACTGTGGGATACCGGGAGGTGTATAGGTCAGTCCGTCGATCGACTGTGAGCCCGCATTCAGTGGTCCGGAAAAACTCACTATGGTATCTCCTTCCTCAAGCCACAGCGAATAACCGTTCATGACAGCCAGGCTGTCGGAGGCTGTCAGGTTTTCCCAAAGCTGCGCCGGTTCATTATACGATCTGACATAGGCGCTCGCCGGGAAAACATCGCCCGCTTCTATACCGTGCACAGGAGAGGAAACGTAATGGTACACGGCATTATCCGGATCACGTGAGGTGCCTCCGGTGATGTATTGCTGCACAACCGTATTACCTTCCACGGAAACCTGAGCTGTGTTGTTCTCAAGTACCAGCGAGGCTGTAACGTTTTCATCTGCTTGTATCGCCATGTCACCCGTAACCGTCAGCATCATGCCGGCTTTGACGGTCAGCCGTGCCCCGGGATCCAGACTCATATCATGGCAGGAAAATATATTATCCACCACCAGCATGGCATTGACCTGTGCCGGCAGCGACACATCGGTTGCAGGGCCCGCCGACAGCTGGGAAAACCAGTTGGAGGGTACGGCCCAGTTGTTTTCCTGGCCGGGATACCCTCCCATCCAAACGGCGGTACCGGGAGGGGTGCTGTTGGCAACCCCCGGGCTGCCACCGTCGGAATAACTGGCTCTCCAGTTACATGACAATGAATTGTCATCAGCCGGATTCTTCAACTCCAGCGAAGGGCCATAACCATCAGGGGCGCCATTACCCCAGTCAGGTCCGTTGCCGTAAGTGACCACATCGACCTGGTGATCCATGGGGTCAAGCAGTTCCACCGTCTCACCGTTGTTGGCCAGCGTGCCGCTGTCCCACTGAAACACCTGATAACCCTGACCGGAATAGAGATCAGCCTGCCCCGCGATAACGATATATTCGCCGGAGGCTATCATGCTTCCGGCAGGAAACACAAAGTTCACACCCTGGCTGAATGAGTAACCTTCGAGTTCGAAGATGCCGGAATCATGATTGAAAAGCTCAATGAATTCGGAGGTGTCATTTCCTGTTTCCGGTCCGTTGTAGTAAATTTCATTGATAACGATATCAGGCAGGGTGACCACCTCAACCACAGCACTTGTATCGGAAGCCAACCCATCACCGGTGATCACCACTGCCGAAATCGTTAAGCCGTTCTCAGCCACATCATAGGAAATGCCGTAGAAAGTGACGGCGGAGGAACCTTCAGGTACCGTGTCGGTGAGATTCCCGTTTAAAGTTCCCGTTCCCGTCATCTTTTGCAGCGTGACGACAGTGTTTTGTGATACGGGACGAGCCTGGCCTGTAGAATCTTCCGAGTGAATGACAATGTCAAAGGGAAGATTCACCACAGGCGGATAACCATTGTTTATCGATATGAACCTGAGCCTGTCGGGTGTCATGGCTCCCATGCCGCTGATCACATAACCCGCCGTCGATAATGTTTGCCTGACCGAATTTGATCCGTCCCAGCTGCCATAGGCGTTGATTGCGTTGAGGAGCTCATCGCGGCTACCCGTGGTATCCACCCGGTTATACATCAGGTTGTCCGTTTCATTCAGAGCTACACAGGTATAACCATCTGACAGGCCGGACGGCAACGCCGACGTATTGGCATTGGTGGCATCGTCCTGCCAGAGATGCTCACCTTCATCATTCACGGCGGCGATGAACTGAGGGTTATCCTCATCACCCTGATAAACCAGGATCTGATCACCGTCGCTGGCCAGTGACATGGCGGTCGGTACGATGATGATCTCGGTGCCGGCAAGGTAATCCTGCTCCGCCGTCCAGATATAAATACCCTCACCGGTGCGGAAGGTGTTATCGGCTTTCCAGCCGTTGTCAGTGAAACGAATCTCCGTTCCGGATTCGACAGCCACCATAAAGACGATCGATAATTCATCCGGATTATCCATGTTAAAACCCGTGATGGCTAAGTCGCCGGCCTGTAGCACCGTCTGACCGTTCACGTGATGTGCCATGAAAATACCTCCTAAGAGTAAGCACATGACCACCGTCATCATCCTCTTCATAATCCACATTTTTTAATTAAACCCATGAAACAGAACCTGACTAAGTTGTATGGTAAGCTCTCAGGGGAAAAATACTCAACCAACGCCTCAATCTCATAGGTTAATCAAAATGAGCCCTCTTTTGTGACCCTCGGGAGGGGTTTTTTTTAAAAAAATTTTGGGAGAGGCTTGCAGGGCAGGTGGCTGTTACTTGCGTCCGAAATCGGCAGGGTTTTCACCCCATGCCATGGTCTCCCATTTGAGGACCGTATTTGGATAGCTGTTGCCCCGAAGCCATTTCAGGGCTCTTTCCACCAGAAGGAACAGCACTTCATTTTGCAGGGTGCGGGGGAGTTTGGTTCTGACCTCTTTCGTTTTCACCCATTTGATGGCCGTGGCCGAGTCGGAATACACCGGTAGCGCTTGACCTTGTTCTTTGAGCATGGCCAGGGCATGGACAATGGCAAGAAATTCACCGATGTTGACCGTTCCCTGTTCATAGGGTCCTTCCCTGAACAGCTCTCTGCCGGTAGTTGTGATGACGCCTCTGTACTCCAGCACCCCCGGGTTGCCGCTGCAGGCGGCATCCACGGCCACGCTGTCGCGAACAGGTCGTCCTATGGCTTTCAGTTGCTCCGGATCCGGAACACTCTTGTCAAAGTCAACGCCCAGGTAGTCCTGGCTGTCACCCCTGAAAGCCTCCTCAGCCAGTTCTTGTGTCGGAAACGACTTGTACACGGCCCCGGTGAAGCCCAGGACCTGCCGGCTGCAGGCGCCCCAACTGTCGAAAACACCTGTCTTTCTGCCCTTCCAGACCACGTAATACCTTTGCTTGGCCATCCTTTCAACCTTTGATCTTACAAAGCTACAATTTAGAGATTAATGTAAAGGGCACCGTCTTCCCTGATGTGGTCAAATTTTATAATTTTGTATGAACAGGTTATTTGATATGACTTTCCAGCGTATCATCACACTCTACGCGGCTCTTGCTGCCATAGCACTGCTGCTGACATGCTGCCACCGGCGCCCCGTGGAGTTCACTCATCAATTCCCTGGCAAAACCTGGGATCGATTTCAAAAACTGAATTTTGAATTCCCTGTCACGGATATAAAACATCCCTATGACATCCTTCTTAAAATAACGTATGATTCCACTTACCCCTTCAGGAATTTTTACATCAATGTTATCCTTGACATGCCTTCGGGTGAGGAAAGAATAAATGAATATGATCATGGCATGGTCAATGACGACGGTTCCCCGGTGGGCCGGCCGGAAGATGATGCCATGACGACGACCTTCCCCCTGTGGCGTGATCTGAAATTTTCTGAAGAAGGTATATGTAAACTCGAAATTGAAGATCTGATACCCAGACCGGAGATCACGGGGATCAGGTCACTTCATCTTATCATTATGCGGAAAAGAAAATGAATGGAACGACTGTTATACTTCGCGGCCGAAAATTCTGAGCACCTTCGTCCTGTCGCTGATCAGCTGATCCCTCAGCCCGTTGATATTGTTGAATTTGATTTCGTCCCTGATTCGTTCCACCCAGTATATGGTCAGCTCATCGCCATAAATCTCGTGATGGAAATCGAAGATGTGCACCTCAATGGCCAGGTTATGCCCGTCGAAAGTAGGGCGTGTCCCGATGCTTCCCATCCCGAAAAATTCACGTTCTCTCCATCTGACCCTGCAGGCGTACACGCCGTCACCTGCTACGATCTGCCTTTTATCCTCCATCATGATGTTTGCCGTGGGAAATCCCATGCGGCTGCCCAGTTTCACCCCATCGATGACCCGGCCCGTGAGGGAGTATTCATGACCCAACATCTTGTTGGCCAGCGTCACATTACCTTCCAGGAGCGCCTTGCGAATTTTCGTTGAGCTCACGGCCACACCGTCGATCACCTGCGGCGGCACCTCCTCCACCTGAAAGCAGTACTTGTCACCTAAGGCTTCCAGGCTCCTGAAATCACCCTCGCGTCCCCTGCCGAAATGATGATTGTATCCCACGACCACCATGCCCGCATGAATCCTGTTCACCAGGAATTGTTCGATGAATTCACCTGAGGTCAGCCGTGAAAGTTCGGCCGTGAACGGTAAAATGATCAGATGATCGATGCCGTTTTTTTCAAGCAGTTCTTTTTTCAGGCGGGAAGAATTGATCAGTTTCATGTCTGCGCTGTCGGAATAAATGACCCGCCGTGGGTGCGGATCGAAAGTGACGATCACCGTTTCACCTCCCTTCGCTTCAGCCACCTCTTTCATTCTGCGGATGATCATCTGATGACCCAGATGCACACCGTCGAAGGTGCCGACACTGGCAACCGCGAATTTCACGCCTTCAAACTCTTCAATGGCCTGATAAATTCTCACGGGATTGGTATTGGGAACGCAAAAATATAATTTTTAAATGCAATATCATTGATTCACGACAAAATAAGAAAGATGAAATCCGTGGAATGAATTCCCAAACGCATTGGCAGAGGGTCACATTTTACCATAAAAAATGATTAATGAATAAAATCTCATCACTATGAAACCGGTCCTGTACTGTCTAATTCCATTATTGCTGCTGCTGGTGCTGACCCGGGCCGTGCAAGGTCAGATGAACGACGACTTCACCGACGGTGATTTCACGTCATCCCCGCCATGGTCAGGCGATACGGATTCGTTTATCGTCAACGGTGATCTTCAGTTGCAGCTCAACGCAGCCGGTTCCGGGGAATGCTTTCTTTCGGTACCCTGTTTGTCACAGGAGACCATGGAATGGGATCTGTGGGTCAGGCTGTCGTTCAGTCCTTCCTCAAACAATTATTCAAGGATCTATCTTGCGGCCGATCAGCCGCACCTCACGGGTAACCTGAACGGCTATTTCCTTCAGCTGGGCGAAGCGGGCCCGGACGATGCCATAAGGCTTTGCAGGCAGTCGGGCAACGATGTCACCACCCTGTGTTCCGGCACGGCAGGATTAATAGCGGAAGCCTTTGCCATGGATATCAAAGTCGTTAAAACTGACAATGAAGTATGGAAAGTATACTCTAAATCCGATACGGCGTGGGAATTCACTCCGGAAGGCGAAGGCTCCGCCCCCGACACGGTGACATATGCCTACTTCGGTGTTCTGTGCAAATTCACAGGTAGCAACAGCTGCAAGTTCTATTTTGATGACTTTTATGCGGGTTCTCAGGTCATTGACACGTTGCCTCCCGTGGTAAATGAAATCCACACCCTGTCGTGCCGGCAACTGAGCCTTCTCTTCTCCGAACCTGTCAGGGAAAGCGAATGTGAAGATTCTGCTCATTATATGGTTACAGGAAATATCGGTCATCCTGTTATGGCCGAAAGGGATGAATCCGATCCGAGAGGTGTAAGCCTTACGTTTGCTAACGATTTTATGCAGGATACGGTTTATACCCTCAATGTATCGGATGTCTGCGATTGGGAAGGCAATGTCATGTATCCGTGCGCTCTTCCCTTTTCCTGGCACAGGATCGAAACTTATGACGTCGTGATCAACGAGATCATGGCTGACCCCTCGCCCACTGTCGGATTACCTGATGCAGAATATATCGAATTACTGAACAGAAGTCGTGTGGCGCTGAATCTTGAGGGATGGGTGCTGGATTATGGTACATCACGGTCCGTGTTGCCGGATGTCACCGTCGAGTCAGGAGGTTTTCTGCTGATCACACAAGGAAACGACCTTGCAGCGTTTGGGCCCGTCATCGGGTTGTTCACATCGAACTCATCGTTGAACAATGAAAGTTCCACCGTTACCCTGAAGGATCCGGAAGGTCATGTGATACACTCCGTTTCCTATTCCACCGAGTGGTACAATGAACCTTATAAAAATGAAGGGGGATGGTCGCTGGAACAAATTGACCCCGGCAATCCCTGCGGTGAGGGCTCCAACTGGGACGGTTCGGTCGATATCTCAGGGGGCACCCCCGGACGTGTCAATTCAATCGACGGTATCAACCCCGATACGACGCGGCCACGCCTACACAGCATGGCCCCTGACAGCCCCTGGCATGTCATGGTCACTTTCACCGAGAAAATGGACAGCCTTCCCCTGTCCGATCCCCTGAATTATTTCATTGACAATGGCATCGGCTATCCTGCGCAAGCGCACCCTTTATCGCCGAGTTACCGGGCGGTATGGCTTGATCTCTCAACAAGCCTTAGCGACCAAAGCACCTATCACATGCAGCTCAGTGGGGCTTTGTGCGATTGCTCCGGCAATGTTGTTCTGATGACCGGTGATTCGTCAGAATTGGCCCTGGCGGTGACAGCCGGTCTCATGGATATGGTGATCAACGAGATCCTGACCGATCCGGAGCCCGGGGGATCGGAATTCGTGGAGATATACAACCGGTCAGCCTACGTTTTCGATATGAAGGATTATATTCTAGCCTCTTTCGATACGATCGCCGCCGCCGTCACCTCGGTTAAATCCATTACCGGCCAGGGATATCTGATTTTCCCGGGTGATTACCTTGTTCTTACGACCCGTCCGGAGGATATCATCTCGAGATACGTCACCCCCAACCGGGATGGATTTATTGAGATGGCTTCCTTCCCCCCATACAACGTCGATAAAGGTATCGTCGTGCTGGCCAGAAAAAATGACGGGAGTATCATTGACAAGCTGACCTACTATCCTGAATTGCATTTTGCTTTGCTGAATTCAACGAAAGGTGTCAGTCTTGAACGGATACATTACGACAGGCCGACCGGAGACCCTACTAACTGGCACTCGGCATCACGGGATGCAGGTTATGCCACGCCCGGATATAAGAATTCACAGTTCAGCGAATTTCCCTCACAGGACGATCGCCTCACCCTCGCACCACAGATATTTTCGCCCGATAATGACGGGCAACACGATGTTCTGGACATAATGTACGAAGGAAAGCAGCCCGGTGAAGTCGTTACCATCACGGTCTTTGACGCTTACGGTTATATTGTCAGGCACCTGGTCAACAATTTTCTAACAGGCAACGAAGCCACTTTTTCCTGGGACGGCCGCGATGATAACGGTAACCTGCCGCAGAACGGGATGTATGTCATCCTTCTCGAATCCTTTAATCTCAGGGGAACGGTAAAAAGATATAAAAAGGTGTGTGTGCTGGCCCGACGGTTTTGAGCTGATCCTGACGGCATTTACTGCCTGTGATGACGGCCAAAGCAATATCCCAGCGAACACTGGAGATAAATGTTGCGCACCGTGTTGTCGATCAGATCATAATCCGATCTGAAAATGGACCGCAAGCCAAAGCTCAGCCCCACGTCTGCATTCAGTCCGCCATAAGTCTGATAGTTTGTGCCGAAGAGAAAGCTGTAATCCCATTTGTTGATCTTGTCACTCGTGTCGAAGGGCTCATTGGAAACATGAGAATAATTCAGGCCTATATCGATATCGGCTGTGCCTGAATTTCCTCCTTTCAGCAGGTAGGAGATCTGTGGTCCAAACATCAGGTTGAACCGTTTGCCCAGATGGTACCTGGCCTGAAAGGGAAAATCGATGTAACGGTTATCAAATTTTCCTCTCACGATACCTGAATAAAATGTCGGGATAGGTATGGTATCCCCCACGACGATCTGTTCATATATGGTATCGCCATCAACGGGTGTTGTATAGGTCCCTCCCTTAACCGAATAAATGGCTTCACCCTGGAAGTCGAATTTATCATTCACCCGCAGGCGCAGAAAAAAACCAATGCGCGGTCCGATGCCGATGGCACCTTTTGCCCCCTTCTCAGGCTTGGAATAGGGTGTTCCCATGTTGATGCCGGCACGTATGCCCAACAGCATGTTCTGGTCGTTTTGAGAAAAGGCCACCAGTGACGAGATGATCAGAACGAGGATAATGATCCTGGCGTTAATCCTCATGTCTCAGGGTATTAGGTCAGTTCAATTACCTGTTTTAAGAAATGTACCGCTGTTCAACTGCGTTGTTTTGTTGCTTAAAAGATAATAATAGGTGCCGGGAGTGAAGCCTGCCAGGTTAAATAAAACATCCTGCCCGGAAAAACGTTTTGAAGCCAGTAACTGGCCCTGGCCATTGAATATCTGTATGACAGCATCCTTCATCTCCTCGCGTATGTCGAACCGTATAAGGTCAGTTGCCGGGCTGGGATAATATTTTACACCTACCTCAGGCATAAGAATCTGGTTAAAACCGCTCGAGTATTCAAGGGTTATTTCATCCACATAGAGTGTACTCCCCGGCTGACCGAGAAAAAGGTCGCCGGAAGCACTGGGCGCATAGACAATGGATACCGTATCAGGGACGGCATCTGAATAATATTTGAAGGGGATATCCAGATGATAATATTGCGTATAGGTGATGGTGTCGGTATACCAGGCCACACTGATGGTGTCGCGGGCCATCTTCTGAGGATTCCATTTTAGCAGCATGCACCATATATCGCAAGAGTCATGTTCCACAGGAAAGTATTTGATCCATGTCTTAAAATGGATGGGGCGTCCCGTGAACGGCACTCCCATCTTCAGGTTATCAGGAGGAGGGGCGTAAATATCAAATCTACCGGTGGCCAGGGTTCCTGTCACAAGCAAACCGTTTTCGGTCATATCTGTAACAATCTTGGCGGCCCAGGATCCGCTATAGGCATCTGAAGTTTTAAAAGTGGTGGGCATGAAATAAGTAGGATTCAGAAGGACAGCCCTGTTGGCCGTCACCCACACGCCTCCGGCTACCGAATCATATGAACCTGTCAGGGTATCATGATATACCCATGGCACCGACACCCAATCTTCAAGGTTCATGTTGGGAAGCGTGGTTTGACCAAAGGCCTGACAGAAAGCTAAGAATGTAAAAATAAGAGGAAGTAGATACTTTCTCATTACAAGCGATTTAGGTTAAACATAACCGACTATAAAATTAGGGAAAGATTTACAAGTTTTGCAAAAAAAATTCAAATTTTCATGCGAAAGAGGCTTCGTCAACGGTCGTCAATCCGAACAAACAATGATCATAATAAACAGGTGATCAACCGTTAATGGAGAGCAAACGCGATGGCGGCCACGCTCAGCTTAATGCCCGGTATGGTCAGCAGTACCGAAGCACAGGCCTCAAGGGTGGCACCGGTGGTGATGACATCGTCAACCAGCAGGATATGTTTTCCGGCTATATGATCCGTACCTGTCAGACAGAAAATATCTTTGACATTCTCCCAGCGTTTGAAGCGTGATTTGCGTGTCTGTGTCTCGGAGGGCTTCTGACGGATGAGGCTGGTGAAATCGGTCTCAATATCCATGGCCGAGGCCAGGCCCAGGGCAAACTGCTCACTCTGGTTGTAGCCTCTTTTCTTCAGCTTGTCGGGATGAAGGGGGACAGGGATGATGAGCCCGGCCGTATTGAAGAGCTCCGACTGTTTGAGCTCGTAGCCCATCTGCCGGCCGATGAAAATGCCGATCTCTTTTCTCCCCTTGTATTTCAACTGATGCAGAAGGTGCTGAACGTGGCCTCCCTTGCTGAAATAGTAATAAGCGGTGGCCGAATGCACCGGCACACGACCCCAGAACGTTTGTGCCACAGGATTGTCGCCATCACGGTGGAAGTGAGTCCGCGGAAGATGGTACAGGCAAGATGTGCAGAGGATGTCCTCGCTGTGCACCAGACCCGTGCCACAGGCATAACAGACACTGGGATAGATCAGCGACAGGAAATCATCGATGAGCGCGATCATGGCTATAAAAATTTAGGAGAGGGGGATATTGAGTTTCAATCCCTCTGTGTCCTCTGTGGTTAAAAAAAAGCGACAATTCTCTGTATACTTCACATGATTTATCCTTTATCCTCCCGAAAAGGATATTGTGACCCTATTACGCCAACAATTTCATATCATTCCCTGAAAATCCATATCCGTCAAAAAAGATTACTTTTGAAACACCGATTGCATCCACACCCATGACCCTGCTCGAAGTCAACCGTCTGACCACCGAATTTGTCACCGAAAACGGTATCATCCGTGCCGTCGACGACATCTCCTTCACTGTCGGTAAAGGTGAGACGCTGGGCCTCGTCGGTGAGTCGGCCTCGGGCAAGTCGGTCACGGCCCTGTCCGTCATGAGGCTGGTTCCTGTGCCGGGCCGTATTGCACAGGGGGAGATCATTTTTCATCCCGGTGATGCCTCTCCTGTTGATCTGCTCCGTCTCCCCGAAAAAGAGATGCGACATTACAGGGGTAAGCACATCTCGATGATCTTTCAGGAGCCGATGACCTCGCTCAACCCGGTGCATACCTGCGGCCGGCAGGTGACGGAGGTCCTCCTGCTGCATGAGGGCATCACACGCCGTGAGGCCCGCACCCGGACATTGGACTTTTTCAGGGAGGTGCAGCTGCCACGTCCCGAAGATATCTTCGATGCTTATCCCCATCAGCTGTCCGGGGGTCAGAAACAAAGGGTGATGATTGCCATGGCCATGTCATGCAGTCCTTCCCTGCTGATAGCCGACGAACCCACAACGGCCCTGGATGTGACGGTTCAGAAAACCATCCTCGAGCTGATGAAACGACTCCAGCAAAAATATGGGATGGGGATCATATTCATCTCACACGACCTGGGTGTCGTGGCCGAGATAGCCGACAGGGCGGTGGTCATGCACAGGGGTAAGGCTGTCGAAAGCGGTCCTGTCAGGAAACTGTTCACCGGCCCGCAACATCCTTACACCAAAGGCTTGATAGCGTGCCGTCCCACGCCCCACCGGCGCCTCAGCGTCCTGCCCACCGTCAACGATTTCATGCAGATGACAAAAGATAATGAGGATAAAAACCAATATATACCGGTGGCAAACATAGCTGTCGGAAAAGAGGTTCCGGCCGAAGAGCGGAGGCGCCACCATGAACGCCTGTACCGTGAAAAACCACTCCTCGAGTTGCACCATCTCCGCACCTATTACCCGGTAACGGAGGGCCTTGTCAAAAAACGAAAAGGGATCATCAAAGCCGTCGATGATGTGAGCTTCGATGTCTATCCGGGTGAGACCCTCGGGCTGGTGGGCGAATCGGGCTGCGGCAAGACCACCCTGGGCCGGACATTGCTGCGGCTGACCGGCGTGACGGGAGGAGAGGCTTTTTATGACGGTAAAAACATATTCTCTTTGTCACCGGGCGACCTCCGGATGCTGCGGAAAGAGATACAGATCATCTTCCAGGATCCCTATTCATCACTCAATCCCAGGATAACGGCCGGCAAGGCCGTCACGGAGCCGATGAAGACACACCGGCTGTATGCCAGTGACAGGAACAGGAAAAAAAAGGCCCTGGAACTCCTTGAGAAAGTGGGACTCGAAGAAAGCCATTTCGACCGTTATCCGCATGAGTTCTCTGGCGGCCAGCGGCAACGCATCTGCATAGCCAGAGCTCTGGCGGTGAACCCGAAATTCATCATCTGTGATGAGTCCGTATCGGCACTCGATGTCTCCATACAGGCTCAGGTGCTCAACCTCCTCAACAGCCTGAAGAAAGAATTTGGGTTTACTTACATCTTCATCTCACACGACCTGTCGGTGGTCAAATTTATGTCCGACCGCATCGCCGTAATGAAAGAGGGCAAGATCGTGGAGATCGGCGAGGCCGATGCACTGTATCAAAATCCTTCCAGCGAATACACCAAAAGGCTCATCGAGGCGATACCGGGTTATTGATAGTTATCCACCTGTCTCGCCCAACTTCGTTACTTCCTTACTTTGTTACATCGTTTTATCTCTACATTCCTTGTGTTTCTTCGTGATGCTTGAAACGTCGAATGTATGAACAGCGGTTTCGAAATCTGAAAACCCACAAATGAAAAGCCTATAATCATGTCACCCCTTCAGGGTTTTTACAGGTGGTTGTTAACCCACATTGCAGCTTCAAGAGGCCCAACATGATAAAAATCGGTTAATAACCCATATATTTATCAACAATTTGGAGCGTGCTAAATATACCGAATTGATAATCAGAGACATTGTTTTTGAGTATTTTGTGATTTTCAAATGTAGACCTACCCAGCCTA
>Ga0172366_10000012_pt1 | contig 94535 bp, 79 predicted proteins | sample LakKivSesite69cm_FD_114533 | JGI IMG/M metagenome (GOLD analysis project Ga0172366, IMG submission 114533) | Sediment microbial communities from Lake Kivu, Rwanda - Sediment site 69cm | ecosystem: Environmental > Aquatic > Freshwater > Lake > Sediment | place: Rwanda: Western Province, Lake...
AACAATTAATATACGTATTTCCTTATATGTAGAATTCTGCTCTGAAGCTCTATAAATGTCAAGAAGAAAAAGCAAATAAATTTAGAATGTTGTGCTTGCAATTGAGACGTAATTATATGATAATACCATCAAAAGCGAAGGTAGTTTATTATGGTATTATTGCCCAATCAGCGGTTAAAAGATGTTTTACCTGATTTCCAGAGCTTTCTTCTTGAAAGGAAGCTTACCCATGAGAAGTATGTACCGTTCTACGCCCTTCGTGTCAGCCAATTCCTGACATTTGCCAATAAGGATAAGGAAAGAGATATAGAGACGCTGGTCAATAAGTTCCTTGACCATTTGAAGGTGAGGGAAAATGTAAGCGATGGGCTTATAAAGCAAGCCCGTGATGCCTTAACAGTCTATCTCTACCAGTATAAAGATGGGATGCGTTTCAGGGAACTTCGTCTCGAGCAGGTACAGGCATCTGTTTCATCTAAGGCAGCAGATGTTCTATCTGAGATGAAACATCTCATACGGATGAAGCACTATTCTTATGGCACCGAGCAAACATATCTTGACTGGGCAAAACGGTTCTTTGCTTATATGGCCGAGACAAAAAAGACCGACACGAATGCCTGTGATGGAGACGATGTAAAAAACTTTCTCAGCCATCTTGCTCTCAGGCATAGGGTCTCCTCATCTACACAGAATCAGGCCTTTAATGCCCTCCTTTTTTTATTTCGAGAGGTCCTCAAACAGGACTTGAACAATCTTGCTGGCACTGTACGGGCAAAGCGCGGTATGAGACTGCCTGTGGTACTCTCAGTTGAAGAAATAAAAAGCCTGCTATCTCATCTTTCAGGCAGGGGTCTTCTCATTGCTCAACTTCTTTATGGGTCAGGTTTGAGACTCATGGAATGTGCACGACTCAGGGTGAAGGACATAGACTTCGATGGCAATCTGCTTTATGTGAGAAGCGGGAAGGGGGACAATGACCGGACTACTGTCTTACCAGAATCAGTAAGGGACGGGCTTAAGGATCATCTTGAACAGATAAAAGCATTACACGAAAAAGACCTTACCGCAGGATATGGAGAAGTGTATATGCCTGATGCCCTTGAAAAGAAATACCCACATGCCAGTAAAGGGTGGGGATGGCAGTACGTTTTTCCCTCAGGCAGGCTTTCTGTTGATCCGCAAAGCGGGAAGATACGTCGCCACCATATAAGCGATAAGGCCATCCAATCAGCAATCGGTGTGGCTTTTAAAAAGGCCGGCATCGTGAAACATGCTACAGTTCACACCTTGCGACACAGCTTTGCCACTCATCTTCTCATGAACGGGGTCAACATCCGTGATGTACAGGAGCTTCTCGGCCACAAAAACGTGGAGACCACGATGATTTACACCCATGTTATGAGAGATATGAAGAATGCACCAAAAAGCCCGCTTGATATACTTATGAGTGATAAAGGTTGATTTGTAAACTTTTTCCTTGACATTAGTTTAATAAGATACTAAACATCGTAGTATGACTACTATAAAAAGTGCAAAACTAAACTTTCTTGTAAACTCGTTTCCCCGCGGAGCAATACTTGCCTCTGAGTTTTTGAAAAAACAGGGCTACAGTGTCTGGCTTCTCGATTGGTACAAGAAAGGAGGTTGGTTAGAGGCGGTTGGTAGGGGTGCTTACCGTTTTCGCGGGGCTAAAGTAGAGTGGACTGGAGCGATATATACCCTGCAATCCCAGCTCCAAATTCCTGTCCATGTTGGAGCGAGAACGGCGCTCGAACTGCAGGGCTATGGTCACTACCTATCCGGCGGACTTCGCAGAATATTTCTTTTTGGATTGCCAGGGGTACGACTCCCGAAATGGTTCACGGACCATGATTGGGGTGAAAAAGTTGAATATGTGACTACGAAAATGTTGCCAATCTCTGCGGAGAATAGCTTTTCATTGCATGAAGAAAAAGGATATACAATACGACTATCTTCGCCGGAACGGGCCATAATGGAAGTGTTCTACCTTGTCCCTGAAAAACAGGGGTTCGACGAAGCCCTCCATCTTATGGAAGGTCTCACAACGCTGCGTCCCGCACTTATTCAAAGTCTTCTTGAAGGTTGCACCTCTGTGAAGATAAAAAGACTCTTCCTGTATCTGGCGGAGAGAGCAGGTAACTCATGGATGCGTGACCTCGATCTGAGTCGTATAAATCTGGGTAGGGGTAAAAGGGTTATCGAAAAAGGGGGTAAGTTCGTAGCAAAGTACGGGATTACGGTACCGGCAAACATTGTTGAGGAACCCGTATAGTGAACCCTCTCTATTTTGTACATCTTGAACAGGCACGTCTTCTTCTCAGAGTTTTGCCTATTTTAGAAAAACACACAGATTTTGCAATCAAAGGCGGCACAGCCATAAACTTCTTTATCAGGGAACTGCCCCGTCTGTCTGTTGATATTGACCTGACATATATTCCGGTGAGTGATCGGACAGCTTCATTAAAGGCCATAAGCGACATGCTCGTTGCAGTTTCAAAAGAAGCTCAGCGCGTCCTTCCACGTGTACATGTGGCAGTCACAAGGTTTATAGATCAATCATATATCCGAATGCTTGTAGTCAGGCTGGGAAATGCTCAAGTCAAGATTGAGGTAAATCCTGTGCTCCGAGGCTGTGTTTTTGAAACAGAAACGAAGCCCCTCTGCCGCAGGGCTGAAGATATATTTGAACTATCTTTGCGAGCACAAATCTTGTCATTACCGGATCTCTACGGAGGAAAAATATGTGCCGCCCTTGACAGGCAGCACCCGCGTGATCTCTACGATATTAAGCTGCTTTTCGAAAACGAGGGACTTACAGAAGAAATCAGGAAGGCGTTCATCGTCTATCTCATCAGCCACGAGAGACCCATGGCGGAGTTGCTCAGCCCAAAACCACAGGATTTCAAAAGACTCTACCAGAACGAATTTGCTGGTATGGCTGTTGAAGAAATCAGTTACGATGATCTTTTAAGGGCCAGAGACAGGCTCGTAACAAACATTAAGGCCTCACTGAGTGACGAAGAATGAAGATTTATAATCTCCGTGAAAGAAGGCAATCCATCCTGGAAACTACTTGTTTTGCAGGGCATTGACACACTTCCTGCAGTAACATGGAAACTTCTCAATATCCGACAGATGGATCGAAAAAAACACAAGCAAGCTCTGGAAAAATTGAGGAAGTGTTTGAATCTTTGAGAAATGAATAAGACGCAGGTACTTATCGATTACCGCTTTAGAATGTTGCATTACAGCAACTCAAAGAGCAGCGGTTGATTACAGGGATGGGTCATCGAAGTTCCCAGATATTTATTATAGCTTAAGTGACTTAAGCCGTTTTATTGCTTCTTGAATTTTCTCTTCACCTATGGTTATAGAAATTCTGAAATAGCCTTCTCCCTCATCTCCAAAGCCGCTCCCTGGCGTGACTACAATGCCTTTCTCTTCAATCAGTTTCTCACAGAAGTCTGCCGATGAGTATCCTTTAGGCACCTTTGCCCATATATAGAATGTGGCGAGGGGTTTTTCCACCTTGATACCTATCGCACCAAGGCCATCCACAACCATATCCCTTCGTCTCTGGAATATTTTTTTTATCTTTTCCACTGAAGCCTGATTGCCGGTTAAAGCTTCAATCCCTGCATATTGTATGGCCTGGAATACCCCGGAATCGATGTTTGTTTTCAATTTGCCGAGGTTGTACACCGCATCAGCATTGCCCACTGCGAACCCTATTCTCCAGCCGGTCATGCAATAGGTTTTTGAAAGTGAATGGAATTCTATGGAATATTTTTTCTCTTTATCAAACTGGAGGATGCTGTGTGCTTTATATCCATCGTAAGTGACTTCACTATAGGCTGCATCATGGCAGATAAGGATGTTGTATTTTTTTGCAAGGGTAATGACCTTTTTATAAAAGTCTTCATCAGCATGCGCCCCTGTGGGGTTATTCGGATAGTTGACAAACATGATCTTTGCCTTTTTTAATATGCCTTCCGGTATGCTATCGAAATCCGGCAGAAACCTGTTTTTTTCTTTAAGCGGCATGATGTATGGTTCACCGCCAGTTAGAAGTGTGGTGATTTTATACACAGGATAGCCTGGTGAAGGTATCAGGGCTATATCACCTTTTTCTATGTAAGCCCATGGGAAGTGTGCAATCCCTTCTTTTGAGCCTATGAGGGCAACCACCTCGTTTTTTGGATCGAGTTTTACATTGAATCTTTTGAGATACCAGTCTGCCACGGCCTTTCTATATTCAAGCATACCTTCGTAACTTGGGTATCTGTGGTTTTTTGCGTCTTTTACAGCACTCTGCATCCTTTTTATAATATGTGAAGGGGTAGGGATATCAGGGTCTCCTATACTGAAGTCTATAAGGTCAATGCCTCTTTTCCTTGCCTCTTCTTTCTTTTTATCAATCCTTGCAAACAGATAAGGCGGGATCTTTTCTAGCCTTGATGCTGGTTTTACCATATGCTCGCTCCTGGTTTTTTATAATAGTAATTATGAATAGTTACATTTCTTTATATTTAAAGTAAAGAATTTTTTTAGTCTGGAGTTTCCAACTTTTGTATTTCAATATAGCTGGAACGCTGTTTTACTCCCTGCTCCCTGCGCGCGACTCCATCCCGCCAATAGCGGGATTTACCCACTAATGTTCCATTTTCACTCAGGTCGCAAACTCTTCCCGCTGTGGCGGGACTCAGACATACGACCTGCCCTATGGGATGTTCAAGTGGAACAAAGTGGGTGCCCAAGTCGTGCTCGAAGTCGCGACTCGCAAAAAGCTCTTCCAGCCATTGCAGTCATGGTTCTAATCAAACCGTTTTCAATTCTTTGATAGTGTTACTTATCAGAAAAAGTCCGGAAGCTCCAGTTTTTTAGTCGGTTGCTTATCTTGGCGAAGTTATAGATAATAGCGTGAACATTTTATTGAAACCATTTTGGGTATGTGTAAGAATAGTCAAATGAAATCCTCCATTGATAAGGTCTTAAAGGAGATGGTATTTGATTTTCCAATATCTGGAAGACCGTACATGGAGATGGCAGAGAAGATTGGCATCAGTGGAGAAGAATTGATAGATATATTGAGGTACCTGAAAAAAAAGGGGGTTATAAGAAGGGTTGCCGCCATACTCTATCACAGGAAGGCTTCCTATACCCATAATGCAATGGTGGTATGGAAGGTGGAAGAAAAGGACATAGAAAGGGTAGGGAAGATCATGGCCTCTTTTTCTGAAGTAAGCCATTGTTATGAGAGGGATACGGGGGGATACTGGGACTATAATGTCTATACAATGGTACATGGAGAGAGCATGGAGGGGTGCAGGGGTGTTATAAAACGCATTTCGAAAAAGACCGGCATAAAGGTATTTAAGATGTTTTTAAGTAAAAGGGAATTCAAAAAGACATCCCTCATGGTGAATCATGAATAGAAAAAAATCGAATGCGTTGTATGAAGAAGCAAGGCATTTTATACCTGGTGGCGTAAACAGCCCTGTAAGGGCCTTCCTTTCTGTAGATGGTAAGCCTTTTTATGTAGAAAAGGGAAAGGGGGCATATCTTTTTGATGTGGATGGGTATGCCTACTTGGATTATGTATCATCATGGGGGGCAATCATCCTCGGACACGCTGATAGAGGTCTTATTAAGGAGATAAGGGTTGCTCTTTTAGACGGAACAAGCTTCGGTACATGTCATCCTTATGAAATTGAAATGGCAAGGCTTATCGCTCAAGCATTCCCTTCAATAGAAATGGTGAGGCTCACAAGTTCGGGTACTGAGGCAACGATGAGTGCGATACGGCTTGCAAGAGGTTTTACCAAAAAGAATGGGGTTATTAAGTTCAGGGGTTGCTACCATGGACACGTAGACAGCCTCCTTGTTAAAGCAGGTTCCGGTCTTGCCACGTATGGCATCCCTGACAGCAGTGGCATTCTAAAAGACCTTGCAAAGCATACATACGTGGCTGATTTCAATCATCTCGATACAGTGAGGAATATAGTGAAGGGGAATAAGGATGTCGCGTGTGTGATATTAGAGCCCGTTATGGGCAATATGGGTGTAATTTTACCTGAAAAAGGGTTTCTCGAAGGAATACAGGAAATATGCAGGAGGGAAAAGATTCTCCTTATATGTGATGAGGTAATAACAGGGTTCAGGGTATCATATGGCGGCGCACAGCATATTTATGGTATTGAGCCTGACATTACCTGTCTTGGAAAGATTATTGGGGGTGGTTTTCCTATAGGTGCCTTTGGAGGCAAAAGGGAAGTGATGGAGAAGCTTGCCCCCCTCGGTGATGTGTATCAGGCAGGAACACTCTCTGGAAATCCAATCGCAGTAAGGGCAGGGATTTATGTATTAAAGTATCTGAGGAAGAATAAAAACGTATATCGGTTGATGGGTAAAAGGGTGGATGAGTTGAAAAAGAATATTACTGAAGTTGCAAAGAGACTTAAAATCCCTTACAGGATAAACAGCATCACAGGGATGTTTACGGGTTTCTTTTCAGATGGCGATGTGTATGATTATGAAACGGCATATATTGCAAGCAGGGTTATGTATGAGAAATTCTTTAAACTTATGCTTGAGGAAGGGATATTTTTTGCCCCGAGTCCTTTTGAGGCTTCTTTTATCACCCTGTCTCACAGGGAGAAAGAAATAACGAAAACTGTAGAAGCATATGAAAAGGTCTTTAAACGTTTAAAAACTTTGTCTTGAATGAAGCAGGTTTTACAGGTAAATTAAACGGATTATGATTAGCATTCCAAGAGCTATTGTATATGTAGATTTAAATGTTCTTGAAGAGAATTATAGAGCAATAAAGGCAAAGGTACCTCCTCGAGTAAAAATCCTCTGTGTCGTGAAAGCCGATGCCTATGGCCACGGAGCAATTGAAGTGGCTCGAAGGCTTGAGTCAAACAATGTAGATTATTTAGGTGTTGCCACGATAGATGAGGGGATAGAGCTGAGGGATAATGGTATCACTGCACCGATACTTGTGATGAGCGGCATACTGGCATGGGATGAGTTGGAACCTGTGTATAAAAATATGCTCACCCCTGTTATCCATGATTTCAATATGCTTAAAAGAATTGCAGAAGATGGCGTTCATCTTGATATGCCATTGAAGGTACACATAAAGATAGATACAGGTATGGGGAGGCTTGGTTTTATGCCTGATGATATGCCTTTTGTAGCTGGAGAGATAAAGAAGGCAGGCAATATAAAAGTCGAAGGTTTTATGAGCCATTTTTCTTCTTCGGAAAAAAGGGATGAATATGGGATGAACCAGATAGAGATATGCAAAAAGGCACTACAGGTTTTGAGGGACAACAACATCAACCCCGGGATTGTTCATATGGCAAATAGTGGTGCAATCGTTAATTATCCTGAGGCATATTTTGACATGGTTCGAGTGGGGATAAGCCTTTACGGTTCCTATCCTGCAAGGGAATTGAGTAAAAGGTTACATGTAAAACAGGTGATGAGATTTATATCAAAGATAGCACATATCAGAGAATTTCCCCCTGGATATCGATTAAGCTATGGTGGAACATATACTACCAGGAAGAAGACAAAGGTGGCGTATGTTCCGGTAGGTTATGCAGATGGTTATCCGAGGGCGTTGTCGAACAAGGGTTCTGTATTGATAAAAGATACGAGATGCAGTATTATTGGAAGGATATGTATGGACTGGTTGCTTGTGGATGTCACTGAGCTTGAAGGCGTAAATGTGAAGGAAGAAGTGGTGCTTTTGGGACGCAGTAAGACAGAGGTTATTTCAGCCGATGAAATTGCCGAGCAGACAGGTACAATTCCTTATGAGATTTTGTGCAAGATATCAAAGAGGGTCTTGAGGGTATATGTTTAGCAGTATAATAGAAAAGATATTTTCACCTGTTGCAAGATTTTTAAGAGAGCTTGGCAGCGTTGGCTTATTTTTTATCGAGTGTGTCTACTGGGGGGTAAGAAGGCCCTTTAAGTTTAATTACATATTCAAGCAGATGGAGTTTATAGGTGTGAATTCTGTGGTTGTGGTTATCATAACCGGTGTTTTTACAGGTATGGTTCTTGCCCTTCAATCACACTACGGTTTTAGAAAATTTGGCGCTGAAGGGCTTGTGGGAACAACAGTGGCGTTAAGTATGACAAGAGAACTTGGTCCTGTACTTACAAGCCTGATGGTTACTGGAAGGGCAGGCTCAGCTATGGCAGCAGAGCTTGGTACCATGAGGGTAACAGAGCAGATAGATGCATTAATTGTTATGGCCCTCAATCCTATAAAATATCTTGTTGTCCCGAGGGTGATTGCTTCTTTTTTGATGCTTCCTATTTTAACCATTGTGTCTGACTTTGTAGGTATAGTTGGCGGTTATCTTGTGGGGGTAAGGCTTTTGGGGATTAATGAGGGCGCCTTTATCAATAAGATGATTAAGTATGTTGACCATGAGGATATATATAATGGTCTTGTAAAGGCTGCATTTTTTGGAATCATCATGAGCGTTGTTTCCTGTTATAAGGGTTTTTACACAGAGGGTGGTGCTGAGGGGGTTGGAAAATCGACTACAGAGGCTGTCGTGACATCGTGTGTTACCATCCTGATTTCTGACTATGTACTTACATCTCTGATGTTTTAGTATGGAAGATAAGGCAATAAAAATTATAGACCTCCGTAAGAGTTTTGGTACCCAGAAGGTTCTGGATGGCATTAACCTTGAGATAGAAAAGGGTAAGATAACGGTCATTATAGGAAAAAGCGGTGGAGGGAAAACAGTCCTCTTGAAGCATCTGATTGGTCTTATGAAACCTGATGAAGGTGAGATATGGGTAGATGGTATAGAAATAACAAAATTAAAGGAGAAGGAACTGAATAATGTAAGGAAAGGGTTCGGGATGCTCTTCCAGGAAGCCGCCCTCTTTGATTCCATGGATGTGTTTGACAATGTTGCCTTTCCTTTAAGAGAGCATACAAAGCTGTCTGAAAAAGAGATAGAAAGGGTTGCAGAGGAAAGATTGAAACAGGTTGGACTGCTGAGTTTTACTGAGAAGATGCCCTCTGAACTTTCGGGAGGTATGAGAAAAAGGGTAGGCCTTGCAAGGGCACTTGTACTGGATCCTGATATCATTTTGTTTGACGAACCTACCAGCGCCCTTGACCCGATTATTTCGTTGACAATAGATGATTTGATAAAGGAGACGCAGATATCCCTGAAAAAGACTTACGTGGTAATCAGTCATGACATACTCGGTATGTTTAGAATAGCAGACAAGGTGGCTATGCTTTATAATGGCAAAATTATAGAGTACGGAACGCCCCATGAGATAAAAAGGAGTAACAACGAGAATATAAAAGAATTTTTAAAGGCGACAAAAATACCTGGTTTTTCAGGAGGTGAGTCATGAATAAGAATGCAATTTCACCGGAGTTAAAGGTGGGTATATTGGTGCTAATCGGAATAGTTATACTATTCTATATGTCTTTCAGGATCGGGAAGTTTGGTGTATTCAGGGAGGCAGGATATGATGTGATTGTGTCTTTTGATAATGCAAGTGGGCTTGATCCCAAATCACCTGTCCAGATTGCAGGGGTACAAGTGGGGAAGGTAAGAAAAATTAAACTGGATGGATATAAGGCGATGGCAACCCTTGTTATAAAGGAGAGTGTGAATATACCTGTTGATAGTAAGGTTGCAATAAAATCTCAAGGTGTTCTTGGAGATAAGTATATAGAGATTATACCGGGCATTGAGAAGAAATTTTTGGCACAGGGTGAAAGAATAAAGGATGTTGTTACATCACCTGACTTTGATGAGATCTTTACACAGATAAATGTTGCAGCAAAGAATTTTGGTGACACGGTGGGTGAGTTTAAAGGCATTATCGGGGATAAGGAAAAGGTGAATATCAAGAAAAGCATTGATAATATTCAAGCCTTAAGCGGTGAATTTAAGGACTTTTTAAAGGATAATAAGAGTAATGTGACCCGTATTGTTGATAATGCAGCCACGCTGAGTGATGGATTGCAAAAGATTGTAAGTGATATTGAGGGTGGTAAGGGAACGCTGGGACTACTTGTTAAAGATGATAAACTATACAATGATGCAAGGGATGCAGTTGCTTCACTTAAGAGTATATCAACAGATATTGAACAGGGTAAGGGTACGCTCGGGAAACTCGCAAAGGATGATTCAATATACATCGAGGCAAAAGAAACAGTCAAAAATATGAGAGAGATTACAGACGGAATCAAGAGTGGTGAGGGTACGCTCGGGAAACTCGCAAAGGATGATAGCCTTTATATTGAAGCGGAAAGAACTATGAAAAAGTTGCAGAAAGGTGCTGAGGGTCTCCAGGAGATGACACCAATTACAATTCTCGGGACCATATTCGGCACCATCTTTTGATGTATAGATTTTTATTTCTTTTTTTGTTTTTTCCTTGTGCACTGCATGCATTCTGGCCTGTTTCGTGGGAGTTTAACAACGAAAGAAGGTTTCTCGGTCCTCTCGTATCATATGAGAAAGAAGATGATACCACACGTTTGACCTTAAGACCCTTTCTCTTTTCTTACGATTCCAGGGATGGCGGGGTCTATGACTATTTATATCCTCTCGGCAAAAGCTCAAAGGAAAAGTCTTATTTTATCCCCTTTTTTCTCTCAAAAGAGTTTGAAGGTAAACAAGATACAGCCCTTTTCCCTTTCTTTTATGGGGAATCGAAAAGGGGTAGTTATTTTGGAGTATTCCCTTTATTTGGAAATTTGTATGACAGGTTTGGGAGAGATGAAATAAATTTTTTTATGTGGCCTCTTTACAGTCATATAAATGCTGAGGAGGCTACAAAAACAAATATTCTGTGGCCTATCTTTTCCTTTTATGGCGGAAAAGAAGAAGGGTTTAAAGCATGGCCCCTTTATGGATATAGAAATAGAGAAGGCGTAAAAAACACAAGTTTTTTTCTATGGCCGATTTTTATAAAAGAAGAGAAGAATCTGGATACTGATGAACCTGTGGATAATTTCTATGCCTTCCCATTTTATATACACTCAATCTCAAGAACAAAGGCTTCGTATCATGTATTGTGGCCATTGTTCAGCTATTCAAGGGATGACGAAAAGACAAAAAAGGGTATGCTTTTTTCCCTGTTTTCTCTGACAGAAGGAAAAGAGACGAAGGGTTATAGCTTCTTCCCTTTTATTTATTCAGAGACAAAAGGCAGAGACCACTCTTTCGGTCTGCTCTGGCCAATTTATAAAGAATCTGAATGGTATGTGAGGGATGAAAGGTTCATGCAGAAGAATATTCTATTATTTGACAGGTACATAGAAGATGACCGTGGTACATTCTTTAACGTATGGCCCTTTTTCGAATACAGTGGCAAGGGCGGTGATTTTACATTTTTATTTCCCTCGCTCCTGCCTTTTAGGGTTGAGGGGTTTGACAGGATTATAAAGCCGTTGTTCACACTTTACGAACAGAGAAAGAGAGAAGAAAAACACATGGTGAGTCTGCTTTTTGGTCTCTATACGAGAGAGAGAGAAGGTGACAATTGGAAAACAAGATTTGCCTTTCTTTTTGAAGTGAAAAGGGACGAAGGTGGATTGGGTTTTGAGTTTCTTTCTGGTTTATTTGGAATTGATAGCAAAAAGGTGAAGATATTATTTATACCTTTTAAACGGGGCCAGGAAACTGGTATTCAAAAAGTAGATGATCCAGATGTTTTTAAGCCAATTGAGCCCTCGAATCCTTAAAACTATCGACTACTATTTTAGCTGTATTGCAAACAGGGTAAATTTTTAGATAATATAGGCGAATCTTGCCTTGAACGCCTTTGGCTCAAGCTTCGCTACTTTGGCAAGGTGTTTTAATCGTTCCCCTTCGAAATCTTCTTTTTCAAGTCTTATCATGTATTTCCTTGCCACTTCATATATCTCTGAGTCAATATCAACCTTTCTTATTTTGATTGTACCTTGAGAGTCTACCATTTCTACAAATGGAACTGGTATAATGTGTCCCTCATAGACAACGATCATTGCCCCCGTACCCCCTTTCAGGAGATAACGTATAGCACCGTATCCGAGGTCTTTCGTATATTCAATGTCAAAAGGTATGGGGTTTGCTGCCCTGAGTTCGTACCCAATGTTCATACTCACAAGGGTAGCCTTTATGTCCATAGCATGGAGGTTATCTCTTACCAGGCTCCTTAGAACCCTCCCAAGTTGAATATCAGAAAGCCTTATTTTACCGGTTATTTCGTCTTTCTCAACATTTTCACACTTGCTCAGTTCTTCAAGGTCGAATCTTTCAGCAATCCCTTCGGCAATGATTGCTACACCGTGGTCTCTCTCCATGGATAGCCTCTTTATTATTGATCCTGTAAGAATGTCGGCTACCTTTCTTATTGAGAGCTTTGTTTCCTGGAATTCTTCAGGGATAAGAGTTATAGTTGCACCAGCTGCCTTCCCTATCCCGAGTGCTAAATGGCCGGTGTGCCTTCCCATGGTAGAGATAAAGTACCATCTTCCCATTGTCCGTGCATCTTCCATGATGTTATTGACAAGCTCTACCCCTATGTGTCTTGCTGTTTGATACCCAAATGTTGAATTACCTCCTGGCAAAGGGATATCATTATCAATGGTCTTTGGCGTATGGACTACATTTATAGAACCTCTCCCCTCTTTCTCTATCCAGTTTGCCATAAAAAGGGTGCCTTCACCGCCAATGGTTATGAGGTATTTTATGCCTAAACCCTTCAGAGTAGACATAAGGACTTTGAACTTTTCTTTGGCATTTTCCGGGGCATCACGGGATGTTCTGAGTATCGAACCGCCTGCTGTATGAAGTCTTGACACATCTTCTATGGTAAGTGGTAACACGCTGTCCTTATTGCCTTCAAAGAGGCTTTTGAAGCCACCGACAATGCCAACTACTCTTTTCCCGTGATTGATTGCCTCTATGGTTGCAGAACCTATAACCCCATTGATTCCCGGGGCAGGCCCACCCCCCACAATAATCCCGACAGTCTCTTGTTTCATATTAAGTATTGTGCATTTTCTTGGTTTTATTTGCAAGCTTTTTGTTTATTGTTTAAAATCTTGAAAGGGCGAAATTTGAAGGTAGGTTTTCACATGTCTATATCAAAAGGCTTTGATTGGGTATACAGAGAATCGAAGAGATTAAAGTGCGATGCAGTCCAGATATTTGTGAAAAATCCGAGGTCCTGGGAGGAGAAAAGGTGGAGGCCAGAAGATACTAAACATTTTAAAAAATTACAGGGGAAAATCCCTGTCTTTGCACATCTTTCGTATCTCCCTAACCTTGCAAAGATTGATGAGGATGAAAAACATATAAAGGGTTTTATCCATGAGGTAGAATTATGCCTTCAACTTGGTATAAACAAGATGGTGGTTCATTGTGGCTCAAATGTTAATGCAGAAGATGGTATAAAACAGATAGCAAAGGCCATAGACAGGATACTTGATAAATATGGAATTTCTATATTGTTGGAATGTTCTTCGGGCCAGGGTAACGGAATTGGAAAAAGGATTACGGAGTTGGCAGGGATATTTGAAAAAATTGTGCATAAAGAGAGGGTCTTTTTATGTTTAGACACAGCCCATCTTTTCCAGGCAGGATATGACATACGAATGAAAGGAACATGGAATAAGACAATAAGGGAGGTAGAAGAATCATTTGGCAAAAACAGGATAGGGTTGTTTCATTTGAATGATTCAAAGACTGGCTTAGGTAGCATGGTAGACAGACATTGGCACATAGGAAAGGGGTGTATAGGCACTGATGCCTTCAGGTACATCCTTAATGATAAAAGATTTACCAATCTTCCCGGTGTAATGGAAACCCCTAAGATGGACAATATGGATGAAGAGAATATGAAGGTTATAAGGTCTTTATTTTCTCCTTTGATGCCTTGTCTTTCTTCTTAACTTTCTATATTTATGCTTTCTGATCTTCTTTTTTCTCCATTTTAAAACACTTCCCATCATTCACCTCATTTTATATTAAACTCATCTTTTAGTGACCCATTCATATCATAAACGTCAAAAACATAACCTCCCTTTATTCTTTTTGCAACAATATAATGAAAAAAACCTCCATATTCTTCATTAAAAGTAAGAAGTGGTGCCCCGCCTCCACCTGTGATTACGTATGCAATCCCGTCCCTCTCACTCCTGTTGTATAGATGCTCATGGCCTGCGATAACGAGGTGAACATGACTTTTTAAGAACAGTTCATGCAGTATGTCCCTTTCGTTTTTGTGTCTATCCAGACCATAACGTTGACCAAACGTTGTTGGAAAGGGTGGTTTATGTATAAAAACAATCCTGTATGTGAAGGGTTTTTTGAGTTCCTCCCGGAGCCAGTCAAGTTGTTTTCCTGTTATTCTGCTTATTTCTCCTGGCATTTCTGAGCATAATATTACAAACTGTGTATCGTCAAGAGAAAAGGCATAGTAGGGAGGTTTCTCGATAAGCTCTTTGTATATCCTAAATGATTTATTATTATTTATGTCGTGGTTTCCTGGTGCTATATGGGCGGTTATTTTGGCTCCTGTCAGTTCAAGGTACCTCTTCCATTCATTTTCATTTCCAGGTTTATCTATAACATCACCTGTGTTGATTATAAGATTTATTCCTTCAGTTTCAATTTTATTTAAGAATTGTTTATAGACTGTTTCTGTCAAGCCAATCCTTGTATCACCGATTATTCCAAAGGAGAGATTGTCGGCACAAAAACCCAGGGGTGGTAATATTAATAAGAATGAAATCAGGACAGTAATTAGCCTTACTTTATACCTGTTCTTCATTTGCGTGCTTATACTACATGATTTTCCCTGCTTACGCAAATGATTTGTACCAGAATACTACCCTGCATACTTTATTGCGCTGAGAGAAGGCATGATTGTCTTGAAAAGGATCTGCAAAACCGCTATAATTACATCAACGCGCCTGTAGCTCAACCAGGATAGAGCAACGGACTTCTAATCCGTAGGTTCCGCGTTCGAGTCGCGGCAGGCGCGCTTTATATTTTTAATATACTCCTCATCCTCTTCTATAGATTTCATTAAGTAGTGGGGACTACCATTATGCTTCATACTGGATTTCACCATAGGTTGCCATCACCCTTCTGGATTTTTTTAGATATTGATACCATAGAGCCAGGTACAGCATGGTAATGAGGCTGTTGAATAAGGTGTTCCCGGTAATGTCATTGTATGCTTTTTCCGGAAGACCCACTAAAGCAGGGAGGAATATGGAGATAATGGAATACATGAAAGCGGCAGAGAGGTATTTCTTTGCAGTCTTCACTGCATTTGGAAGGATTTTTAAGAGGGATATCCCTGCATAGATGCTGAAAACAGTGAGCCCGATACTACACGCACCGTTAATAAACATCAGTTTTAAGAGCCCCGGATACTGGTCAAAGTGAGGCTTTGTTGCATTTGTTACAACAAAGAGACTAAAAAGGATGGAACATGGGTCAAGGATCATGAGGTTTATACAGAGAAGTAAAAGCCATCCTTTTACGCCTTTATATCGTGAATCTATTGTATTGAATGTATTCATAAACCTCTTACATCCTCTAAATTATGAAAAACTGTTTTTGTCAGTATCTGTACTTATAAAATTGAGCGATGTTTTTATGGATCATTCTGGATCTACCGGTACCCAGACCTTATGTTCTGGAACCCACTTCTCATCTACCAATTGACTTGGGACGGAAATCCATTCCCCTGGAGGCTTCTTTTTGCTGTATTTGGCAACGAACCCCGGGTCTGGGTAGGCATAAGCTACCCTTGATTGGGTAGGCTCATACGTTCTTCGTGATAAATAATCGTATCTGGTACTATGGGTTAGGAGATTCCCAACAACTGCACCGATAATTATACCACCGGCAATAGCCCCTCCAACACCCCAGCCATTATATCTGTGATAGTGTCCACCGTAACCGTAGTGGTAACTGTGAGGGCTATAGTGTCCGTATGGCCAGCAGTAGCTAAGGGAGGGGAAGATCATTGAAAAAGAGATTAAAAGGACTAAAGTTCGAGAAATGTGTTTTCTCATATTTTTAAATTATATCACCTTTAAAAATACTTGCAAATCATTCCACGGTATATATTCAGGTCGCAAGTTCGAGTCTTGTCAGAAGCGCTTGATTTTCGTGGGGTTTTTATTATCCAAAGGCATATTATCTTTTCAAAGCCACTGGAAAATCAGGGACTGTATTTGGTTTTGCGGTTGTGGGGGTCTGTTTTCCTTTCGTGAGTTCCTTTACCTTTTCAGAGATATAAAGGTCAAGCATATTGATGGTGATTTTCCCTGTACGTTTGTAATCGGCTTCACCGTTTACTCCCTCTACGAGGGCCTTTGTGAATGCACCATTCTTCCATGCCGCATCTTCAATGGAGTACTGCCTCCCTGTGGATGAGCTGAAGACCACTGCACCATTCTCTGCACTGGCAAGCTCGTTCACCACCATATTGATGTCGGCAACCCCTCTCCTTGTACCCATCACGTTTCCTGAATGGCATGTGTCAACAAAGAGGATTGTCTTACCTGCCAGAGATACGACTGTATTTTTGATATCCGAGAACGCAATGCCGGTGCGTTTCAATTTCTCTATGTTTGCATTTACAGGGAGAAAGTAATATATCCCGCCAGGGTCATTCACACCATGTCCGGCTAAAAAGACCATCGCCACGTCTTTGCTTGTTGTCTCTTTTGTAATCCAGTCAAGCCCATCAAGGATTTCATCCCTTGTTGCCTTATTGTCCGTAAGGAGCTTTGCAACCACATCCCGATAGAGTCCTCCTTTTTGTTTGAGCATGGTATCAGTAAAATCTTTCGCATCCTTTGAGGCAAAACCAAGTTTTAAACCTTTATCCTCATATTCACTCACACCAATTGCGAGGATGTAGAGTTTTGGCTTAATGACAAATTCAACGGATTGTCTCAATGTCCCATCTACCGTCTTGGACATGAGAAGCCCGCTCTCACCACGCCACTTGAGTCTCACAGTTGCAGGCTCGCTCACCGCATACCTGTTTTCTGCGATAACAGATACCTCAGAATCCTTTTCTGGAATAATTACCTTCATTTCCCTGGCATCTTTCTCCTGCCCGGGTAGTGGAGTTCCCCTCTGGGGTGAAAAGGGTCTTCCGTCTATCAATATCTTTATCCCTGTAACAGGCTCCCCTGATGGGGAGCGAACGGTAAATTTCAGAGTAATCTCTACAGTTTTTACCTCTACCTCATCTTTGGGAGAGATAATGGTAACGATAGGGGGCAGTATCTTGTGTATGGACACATCCTGTGTTTTTTTTCCTGTCTCCTCATTGGCAAGGCGAACTGCTTCATTTTCATTTAGGGTATCTAAAACCTTTGCTACTACCTCGGGTCTATAATATATTCCTCTGAACCGCGATACGGAAAAAAAATCTGCTTCGCGATCCTTTCCATTGTTGATGTGCCAGCCAATTAACTCTTCTGCACCAGGGGAGGCATCGTAGTAGCCTGAAGGGGTCCATACTACCCATCTCTTTTTATCATTATGGGGGAAAAAGGCTAAAAGTTGCTTCCCATTATCTGTGCGGTACCACCGGATTGTACCATCCTGCAGTGCTGCAACGACAAATTTACCATTTCCTGATACATTCACCGCACGTGCAACCTGGACGGAAATTCTCCATCTCTCATTCCCATTATTGCCAAAAAGTCGTAAAAAATGATTTGTTCCAAGAAGAAAATTCTTTCTATCAGGGGTTATAGCACGACTTAAGCATACTTCATTTTCTGTGAGTTTTAATGGTTCCCCATTGAGCTTAGGTTTAAAAGAAACCTGCCAGTCTGTAATATCCATGCCCTCTGCAAAAGAGATTGGTGGGGAAAGGGATTCTGGTTGAGTAACAGAAAATCCGAGACCAATCAGGTCCATCTGCCGGTTTATAATGGAGAACCTGGCAGGTGATTTATTTATTCCATCAAAACCAAACTGGATGGCAGAACCATCATGAGAGATAAGAAGTCCTCCTGGATCTCCTCCATAATAGGCAGTTGAAGGACCTTTATATAATACCAGTTTGTCATTCTTATCCAGTATCCCGAAGGAAGGTGCCGGGTTGACAAACACAATGCCACCGTTTCGTAATGGAAGCATACAGTCTATTATACTTCTTGCATCATAAGGATGATTTTTTCCAGCGGGTATGTTACTATACCTTCCCCTTCCTTCATCTGCCCATTTGCGAATTACAAAAGGTCCACGGAGCCCCCAATTGCTTGCATACAAAAACTTGCCGTCTGATGACCAGCAGACACCACGTGGATTTCCAATACCAACAGCCTGGGTATAAAGATGAGAAAGGTCTTTACCTGAGAGGATATTGACCTCTTGAGAATCGTTAAATCCTATGGCAATCCTGGAGCCATCAGGGGAGAAGCTTGCAGTATGAGGGATGTTCCCTCCTGGCGCTTTCCTTTTTTCAATCTGTTTAAAACTCTTATCATAGAGACGGATAAAACCGTCATAGGATGTTGTCACGAGCCTGCCGTTTATGTCAAAATCAGCCCATCGACTTTCACTTCCGTAGTCTTTGTCCTCTGACACGAGAGAATAGTCGGATGTCCTGTAAATACGGATGCCTTTGGATTTTAAAGTTGCTACAAGAAACCTGCCATCCCTTGAGTAAGTTAGATAGTTAACTGCATCCGGGAAACCCGTAATCCTGCGCACAAGCTTTCCACTTTCCCTGTCAAAGAGGTAGATGTTAAAATGTGGTTCTGCAGCCTTTGTCCATCCACTGCATGCAACTGTTTCCCCATCTGGAGAGATTGCCACTGTCCATATCCAGCCCTCTATTCCAAAAGCAATTGGTGGCCTCAGTACTTTTATGAGCCTTCCCGTGGAGAGTTCCCACACACGAACGGTCTTATCTGCAGTCCCTGTGACAAGATAGCGGTTCTCTCTATCTATGCTCATCCTGTATATTGAAGATGTGTGCATTTCTGTCTCTATACGGAGGATAGGGTCTTTTGTTAATTCACCTGCACTGGTGGGAATAATGTGCAGGGTTACGATTGAGATTACTGCAAGAAAGGTAGTAAATACGTATATAAGCTGTCTCATATCTAACCCTGATTATTTTATCATTATTCAATAAAAAAATGCACTATCGAAAAAAACAATTGTTCGAAGATACAACCAATAGTAAATGGTAAAATTGTAGTGTATAATAAAGCCGTGAAATGTTTAGAAAACCTGATGCGAAAAATAGGTATCAAGGCAAATAAATTCAGCAATCTATATATGCACTTTTGCTATGTATTTATAAGGGGTTTTCAAAAAGATTATGAAGCTGCATAAGGGATATTGCCACGTTATACCAGTGTTAATTGCTTCGGTAATTTTGTCTGGATTGCTCTTAACCTATAAAAGATGGGAAACTTTTGAGCGAAAGGCGTATGATTTCAGATTCCGGTTGACAGAACGCCTGAATATGGGGCGTTCTCAGCCAAGTAATAAGACTGTTGTCGTGGGTATTGAGGAGAGATTGGTCTTACAAGAAAAACCATTACTTTTTTTATACCCCGATATCGGTAAGTTCCTCAAGAAGATGAGGGATTACAATGTTGCAGTTATTGGCATTGACCTCATACCGGTTCATAAACAAAGTGAAAAGTTGAAAAATGCAGTGTCTTCCATGAATGTAGATAAAAAATATGTAGAATTTTCAGAGGAGATTGGTGAAAGGCTTGATAAGTCGCTTCTGGAACCCATAATGCAGGTTTCAGAAAGCATTCCCATTGTGCAGGTATATCATGGGGAGCTTGTTCCTTATTACTATGGAGTAGCTCCATTCATAAAAAACCTCTATTTAGCCGATGCTGTATTTACAGATGGATATACAAGCAATAACGACGGTGTTATAAGAAGACAAACACTTAAACCCAATGGTAAGGATACCTTTGCCAGTGCTATATACAATCTTCTTACTGGTAAAGAGTATAGACTGGATATGGTAAGATTGAATTATGCACTTGTAAAGAACATCCCCTTTTATTCCTTTACAGACATCATGAATGGGAAGGTTGATAGTGATAGGCTTTCAGGCAAGGCAATTATACTTGGTTACCTGAGTGGATATGAAGATGTCTATTCTACACCCTTAAATAGGGCTATTAGACCTTCATGGGTTGATAAAGATGCCCATCAGACTAACCAGCCTGGTGACAGACGCTTACCCGGGCCATTAATCCATGGTATTATTATCGAGACGCTCATCACCAATACACCGCTTAAAGAGGTTCCATTTTTATTACAGGTTTTTGCCCTTATCACCCTCATTGCCATCGGGCTGATTTTATCTGCAGGGTTGAGACCGTATAACGCAATAGCAGGGGTTTTTATCATTACCGCAGGTTTCTTTATTGTGAACGTGATATTGTTCTCACTTGGCTATATAATACATATGCTCCCTCATTTGTTATCCCCCCTTCTAACACTTACCTTCGTATATCCATACAGGTATTTAGTTGAGGAGCGAAGCAGAAAAAAGATATACAGAATGTTCAGCTACTATATTGACGAAGAAGTCCTGGATTCGCTTCTGAAGAAAGACCCGAAGAGCCTTCTTAAGGGGGAACACAAGGATGTATGCATACTCTTTCTTGATATCAGGGATTTTACCAGACTCTCAACCCAGAATAAGGCGGAAAATGTAGTAGGGTTTCTAAACCTTTATTTCGGGAAGATAACAGACATAATTCAGGGCCATAAAGGGTTTGTAAACAAATTTATTGGTGATGGTGTACTTGCATTTTTTGCAACGGGAGAAAACCCTGTAGCGAATGCACTTTTAGCATCACAGGAAATAATAAGAGAAACAGAGCGATTTAATAATGAAGGCACAGTGAGACACTTTATAAGCGATTGGACCCTGAATATTGGGATTGGTGTACACTACGGAAGGGTCGTAATGGGCAATATTGGTTCTGAAAAGAAAATGGATTTCACAATTATTGGTGAGCATGTTAATATTGCCTCCAGAATAGAGGGACTTACAAAACACGTAGAGCGGAGATTGCTTTTGAGTAATGAGGCTTACATGATGGTAAAAGGTCAGTTTAGCATTGACTATCTGGGGGAATTTAGCGTAAAGGGTTTGGACAAGCCTATGGCTATTTACACAATCGAGGAAGGTGAAAGGGGGTAGTGTTATGAGAAGGGCCATTCTTATATTTTTTACATTACTTATATTTGCAACTATATATGTGGATGAGCTTCATGCAATTGATTCATTCGGACTTATCTTTGATATTCAGGGAAATGCCGAAATCCGTGACTCTGAGGGCAAGATTACAAAGCTTAAGAGAAGCGGGCACCTCTTGCGTCCGGTGAAAGAGGGAGACAGGATTGGGGTCGCGAACGGGAGAGTGGTAATAGTATCAATGAAAGAAAACAAGGGATATGAGATAGTCTCTAACTCGGAGGCCCTTGTGAAAGATAAAAAAATCATCGCAGTGAAGGGGAAGATAAGTGAAGTAAAGGGGCTACATCCACCAGGAGAAGGTACAAAGGGTTCTATAGGGGGTATTGTATTGAGGAAGGTTAAACCCTGTATAAGGGCGATCTCGCCTGTAAATACCTATATTCTTGAATTAACCCCTGAACTGGTCTGGGAAAACAACTGTTATAAGGAAAAGAAGGTGACCGTAAAAATCATCTGTGAAGAACGTATAATATTCAGTGCAGAAAGCGAAGGCAGTTCAATCAAGGTACCTGAGACAATATTGAAATATGGGAAGGAATACAGGTGGATTGTAGATAGTGGAAGGGCATACAATATTTCTGAAGGGGCATTCTATGTGCATGAAGAAAATGAAATAAAGAATATTAGGGAAAATATTACCCATTATACACAATATGGTAGTGACCTTCCCTTGAGACTCTCTTATATATTTTATCTTCTCGACAAAAACCTGAATGAAATGGCAAAAGCGGAGATAAAGAGGTTAAACGTTGATTTTCCGGAAAACACATACATCAAGCAACTCGCGGAAGAAGCAAAATAGCATTCCCTCTTTATTTTCTGTTTTAAGTATTTAAGTTATGGCATTACCATACCTCTGCTTGGAATAAATAAACCAGCAATGCTTGTTGTAAGAAAAAAGACAATTATACTTAGAATAATAACGACAATTACATATCCCAGGGTCTTTTCTTTTGGTGTCTCCATAAGCACCGGGAGTCCGAGATAAAATAGATAGAGAGAGTAGAGTGATAAAAGCATAGCAATTGGTGAAAGGGCAGGGATTATTAAAAGGATACCTGCTACCCAGTTGGGAGTGCTTGAAAATATCGCCACCTTTATGGCGTTTAGCATGTTCTTTTGTGAACTAAAACTTGGAGCAAGTGCATTAATAACCACGCCGACAATATAAAGTCCCACGAGTGATAAGATATAGTGCATCACAGCATAGGTGATGGCACTGCCAAAAGGGACCCTGTAACGGAATCCCATAAATGACATGCCGATAATAGACATCCCAATAAGGCCGGCAACAGGAGGGATAGCAGCGAGGATAGCAGCGTATGAGGTGTAAAGGTCCTTGATGGTTATCTGTTCTTCTTTAATTTTCCCCCATGTATCCTTAGGTTTCATGATTATTGCTTTTGCTCTTTCAACTAATTCCATCTTGCCCTCCCTTTGTGTAGGTTTTTGTAACTATAGGCCTCTTGTTTTCTAATAACTTAGTACAAACTTTATTTCAATGGAAATTTATTTTTTATAAAGATATGCCTAACTTAAGACCCTATTTTGATTGTTATGAATCCACCTATTGACCTTGTCTGGTTTGATATAATTTCTATAGAATTGCATTTATTGTTCTTCAATATTGACAATAAAAGATATTTTGTGATAAAGGTCTCATTCAAAAGGTATTAACTATTTCGGAATATGGAGTAAGAGTGGTCAAGCACAAAGGGAAATTTATTGAAGAAGATTATCGCCCATGGGGATATTACCAGGTTCTTTCTGATGAACCAGATCATAAGGTTAAACGGATCGTCGTGTATCCAGGTAAGCGCATAAGCTTACAACGGCACCTTCATAGAGCTGAACATTGGTATATCATTTATGGGGAGGCAATGGTGCTACTTGATAATAAAGAATTATTCTTAAGGAGCGGCGAATCGGTTGATATTCCTCATGGAACATTGCACAGGATTATGAATTCAGGAACAGATAATATGATATTTATAGAAATAGCGACCGGGGATTATTTTGACGAAGATGACATAGAGCGTATAGAGGATGATTATGGACGGGTTTGAGAAAATTCTCTGGATAAGAAAAGAACTTTTGAAATATTTAAAAAAATGTAAAAAAATATTGAATATTTTTTATAATAAGAAGTATAAAGTATTTACAGGGTGGTTATTATGAGAACTACCACATAAAAAAATCTAAAGGAGGAGTACTTATGACCAAAGCAGAATTAATTGGTAAAATGGCAGCAGGTGCGAAGATTTCAAAGGCTGCAGCGGCCAAGGCATTAGGTGCCTTCATTGCTGGCGTTAAAGGGTCTTTGAAAAAGGAAGAGAGGGTTACACTTGTTGGTTTTGGTACGTTTTCAGTATCTAAGAGGAAAGCAAGGAAGGGCAGAAATCCAAGAACAGGTAAGGAAATAAGGATACCTGCACGGAAGGTGCCAAAGTTCAGGGCAGGTAAAGCATTTAAGGATGCAGTATAGTTAAGGCAATAAAAGGTTACAGTACTGTAATATTAATTATACAAAATGCCTCTCATAAAATGAGGGGTATTTTGTTTTCTACTAAATCGCAATTTTCAGGCAAATTCAGAATTCAGATGTCCGAAGCTGACTATTTTTTTTAACACGTTTGATATCAACTCATCTGCATTTTCTTTATTTCCCATCTGTTTTTCTTTAATAAGAGGTTTTCCACCCTCATTTCCTAATGCCACATTGATTGTTAATATTTCATCTGAGAGGGTTGCATTTATCCCCAAGGGTACATGGCAACCACCACCAATTTTAGACTGAAGTTTTCTTTCTATCGATACCTCGTAGAAGCTATTTTCGTGGTTTATAGGTTTTAGAAGGTCAAATACCTCGTCTTTGTTCCTGATTTCTATTCCAATAGCCCCTTGGCCAGAAGATGGTATCATAACATCAAGGGGAAGAATTTCCTTTATATACCCTTCAAGGCCCATCCTTTTTACCCCTGCATAGGCAAGTATGATACCATCTAACGATTGTGTTTTAATTTTTTTTATTCTTGTGTCAACATTTCCTCTAAGGGGGACCACCTCTATTTTACTGTTATAATGAAGGATTTGAGCTTTTCTTCTTAAGCTACTTGTTCCAATCCTTGCTTCATGTTTGATGTCTTTAATACTGTCATAGGTGAAAGAGATGAAGACATCTCTCGAATCTTCTCTCTTTAAAACAGCCCCTATGGCAAGTCCTTCTTTAAGTTCTGTTGGCAGATCTTTCATACTGTGGACAGCCATGTCTATCTCTTTGTTTAATAATTTTTCCTCTATTTCTGTAACAAACAGTCCCTTTCCACCTATCAGGTGTAAGGGTGTGTCCCAGATAATATCACCCGTTGTTTTTATGGTTTTTATGAGAAATTGGTTGTCAGGGTAAAAATATTCAAGGTTTTTTACTACTATCTCTGTTTGTTTTAATGCAAGTTTACTGCCCCTTGTCCCGATTATCCATCTCTTCTTCATCTTCTTCCTCAAATCTAAATAATTTTTTCATAATTTCCAACACCGCAGGGGTTCCATTTTGTTTAATAAGCGATATGTGCGGATGGATTAGTTTATTAATAATTGTCCTGGTAAGCACATCAACAGTCTTTGATGTATCTTCGTCCATGTTCTTTAACTTACTTAAGGTTTTTTTAAATTCTTTGTTCCTTATTTCTTCAGCTTTTTCATAAATGTGCGCGATGAGTGGGCTTGTATTCAATTGCTTAAGCCAGCGGGAAAATTTTGCCACCTCTTCTTCCACAATAGCGTGTGCCTTTTCTGATTCTTTCAACCTATCTGAAAGGTGTTTTTGTGAAAGTCCCATAAGGTCATCAATATTGTATAGATATACATTTCCAATGTTATTGACTTCGGGATCTATATCCCTTGGAACCGCTATATCTATAAAAAACAAGGGCCTATTCTTTCTTTTTTTCATTATAGAAAGGACAAGTGTCTTATCAATTATGGGTTTCTCAGAACCCGTAGAAGAGAGTACCATATCAACTTTTATGAGTAAACTCGGTATATCCTGGAAAGGATAAGGAATACCTATGATATCCTCGGCAAGTTTTTGAGCGTTTTGAAATGTCCTGTTTGTAATAAATATCTCGTTTAAACCTTCCTTTCTGAAATGCTTGAGGGCAATCTCACACATTTCACCAACTCCTATTACAAGAATCCCTTTGTTTTTAAGTTCACCGAAAATCTTTTTTGAAAGCTCAATCGCCATGGAGCTTATTGATACAGGGTTATACCCTATTTTTGTCTCGGTCCTTATCCTTTTTGCTACATTGAATGTTCTGTGAAAAACCCTGTCGAGAAAAAAACCTGTTGAATTGTGGAAGGTGGCAACTCTATAGGCATCTTTAACCTGGCCGAGGATTTGAGGCTCCCCAATAACCATAGAATCAAGCCCTGAGGCAACGAGGAATAGATGTCTATAAGCATCTTCATTTTTGAATATGTAGGTATAATCGTGTAGCCATTCTGATTCTATCTCAAAATGGCCTGTTAGTATGCCCCTTATTGTTTTAAAAGATTCTTCAAGGTTATCACAGTAAAAATATATTTCAGTCCTGTTGCAGGTGGAGATTATGACAGCTTCATTGATACCATGTTTTTTTAGGTTATTTAACAGTTCCGGGATGGTTGTCTCTGAAATATAAAGTCTCTCTCTTATTTCAATAGGAGCAGTGTTGTGGTTAAGTCCAAATACAACGATATGCATAGTTTCCCTATTTACACCCCACTTCTTACTGTATTTATACGTATGAATGTAGTCCCCCCATAAAGAGATTAACTCCCAGGAATGTGAATAATATCGAGAAAAAACCTATAATCATCATGTATGCAGTTTTTCTGCCTCTCCAGCCTATTGCAAGTCTATTATGGATGAGAATGGCATATACAATCCATGTTATGAGCGACCATGTTTCCTTTGGATCCCAACTCCAATAAGACCCCCATGCAAATCCTGCCCAGATTGAACCGGTTATAATACCGATGGTAAGAAACGGGAAGCCGTATGACATGCATCTATAGTTTATCGAATCAAGTGTTTCGAGCGAAGGAAACCGGCTTGAAATGGGGTGGAATTTTTTCTTTTTTATTCCTCTCTCGATCATAAGGTATAGGGTAGATACAAAAAAGCTTATGAAAAAGATAGCATTGCCAGCGAAGGAGAATATGGTATGGACAGGCAACCAGTAGCTTTTAAGCACAGGTGACAGGGGTTTTATATTGGTTGGAAATGTTAAAGCCCATATTAATATTATAGAGAGAGCAGGAAGTACAGCACACCCCATTATTTCTATCCTGTAAGATTTTTTTAGATATAGAAAAAAACCAGCTATACATAGGGAAAAAAAAGAAAGTGATTCATAAATGTTTGTTATTGGAGTATACCCAGCCTGAATGTATCTGATAGATGTAGAGAGTAAATGGATAATAAAACCTATTAGTAAAGAGTAATGGCCTAACCTTTCTATTTTTTTCTTATAGATCACTAAATAGAGCAAATAAAATAGTGTGGATAACAGATAAAAGGATAGTGAGATGTAAAATGTATAAACGTTCATTCCCGTGTAGTTAAGAACATATTTTTGATTTTTTTTAATCCCATCTCTGTTAATTCTTTGATACCCATCTTATTAATTTCTTTCATAATAGCTATTCTTTTTTGTTTGTCCTTCACCTTTTCAACAAGAAGCTTTCTAAACTTTCCAATAATAAAACCATATTTTATATAATCTGCAGTAATGTAGTTGTTAATCTCTTCCTTAAGTTTTTTGGATAACAAGGGTAGAATCCCTGAAGTGGAAATAGCAATAATGATTGGGCCCTTTTTTACTATAGATGGGACAATGAAATCACAAAGATCAGGATTATCTACCACATTTACCGGTATGCGTCTTTTTTTGGCTTCTTTCCTGATCTTACTATTTATTTCTTCAATATTTGTTGCAGCGAACACCAGTCTCATCCCATCTATGTCTTTATCCATATATTCTCTTTTAATAATTTCTATTTGTCCATTTTCAGCAAGTTTGGATAGTGTTTTAGTAACTTTAGGACTTACCAGTTTGATTTTGGCATTGAACTTGAGAAGCATTTTGACCTTTCTTTCGGCAACCCCACCACCACCTACTACAAGGCAGGGGTTATCTGAAATATCTAAAAATATAGGATAATATGAGTGTTTAGTAGATGATCTGGAATGCTTTGAATTCACCTGCATAGTCTTCCCATTTTACGTCTACTTTTTCTACATATGCACCCTGTGGCCCCTTTTTACACCATTCAATCATTTTATCCACGTCGTCATCATTACCTTCACATCGGAGTTCTACCCCTCCATCCCTTAGGTTCCTAACCCATCCTTTTAAATCTAATTCATTAGCCTTTTTCATGGTATTGTATCTGAAAAATACGCCCTGGACTATTCCGCTCACTAATATATGGACCCTTTTCATCATTGATGATTTTTGTTGATTAGAGTATAATTAACACAAGAAACTTTTAAAATCAAAACCTTTATATATTATGAGGGGGTAGTTCAATAATGCACAGAATAGGTATTGATATTGGTTCTGTGAGTGTAAGCATTGTCGTATTGAATCAAGCAGGAAACATTCTGGAAAACAGATATATACGCCATAAGGGGAAGTCTATAGAAGTTGGAAGAGATGTTGTTGGTGAATTATTAAGGACATACGATGTAGATTTTATAGCTGCCACCGGTACTGGAGCAAAAATTTTTGCCACCCTTACAGGAGCTTCCTTTATAAATGAAATTGTGGCATTGGCAAGAGGATTCAGTTACCTGTACCCCCGTGTGGGAAGTGTAATTGATATAGGGGGGGAAGATTCAAAGCTTGTTATATTTGAAACCAACGGAAGAGATAATAGGTTAAGGGTAAAAGATTTTTCGATGAATGCATTATGTGCTGCAGGGACAGGTGCATTTTTAGACCAGCAGGCATCCCGACTCTGCTTCACAATTGAAGAATTCAGCGAATTAGCACTAAAGTCAAAAACCCCACCGAGGATTGCTGGAAGGTGTACGGTGTTTGCAAAAACAGATATGATACACCTTCAGCAGACAGCAACCCCTGATTATGAAATAGTTGCGGGTTTATGTTATGCCCTCGCAAGAAATTTTAAAGGCAATATTGCCAGGGGGAAAGAAGTAGGAACCCCGCTTGCCTTTATTGGAGGGGTAGCAGCAAATGCTGGTATGAGAAAAGCTATAAAAGATGTCTTCTCTTTGCAGGACAGCGAGTTTTTTATCCCTGAATATTTTACTTCAATGGGCGCTATAGGGGCGATTTATACTGTCCTTGATGAACCATCATTGAAACAGACATTTCTTGGTTTAGGAAAAGTAGATGAATATTTAAAGGAAGAAAAGATTGAGGAAGGACACGAACCATTAAAGATTTCAAAAGAGAATCTTAATGTACCTTACGAATTAAGGAAGATCTATCAAAAGATAAAGGTATATCTTGGCGTTGATGTGGGTTCAATAAGCACAAACCTCGTAATTATTGATGAAGACAAGAATGTCATTGCAAAAAGGTATCTTATGACTGAGGGAAGACCCCTTGAAGCGGTGAAAAGAGGTCTTGCTGAGATAGGTGAAGAGGTAGGAAACCTTGTTGAGATAATGGGTGCGGGGACAACCGGGTCCGGAAGATACCTGACGGGTGATTTTATCAGCGCCGACATAGTAAGGAATGAAATAACTTCTCAGGCAGAGGCAGCAATTGACATAGACCCGGAGGTAGATACTGTATTTGAAATTGGCGGACAGGATTCAAAGTACATAAGCATAGATAATGGTGTAATTGTAGATTTTGAGATGAATAAAGCATGTGCAGCAGGAACAGGTTCCTTTTTAGAGGAACAGGCTGAGAGACTGGGGATATCAATCAAGGAGGAGTTTGGAGACCTCGCCCTCAATTCGAAAAGGCCTGTAAAGATGGGTGAAAGATGTACAGTATTTATCGAATCGGATTTAGTCCATTACCAACAGAGAGGGGCAAGAACTGATGATATTGTGGGTGGTCTTTCTTATTCAATTGTGATGAATTACTTAAATAAAGTGGTAGGGAATAAGAGAATAGGGGAAAAAATATTTTTCCAGGGAGGCACTGCTTTTAATAAAGGTGTTATAGCAGCATTTGAGAAGGTTCTTAAAAAGCCAGTTAAAGTTCCACCACACCATGATGTAACAGGTGCTATAGGTGTTGCAATACTTGCAATGAAAGAGAAGAATTGGGAAAAAAGCAAATTTAAAGGTTTTGACTTAAGCAAAAGGTTATACCAGATAGATACGTTTGAATGTAAGGGGTGTGAAAACCTATGTGAAATCAGAAAGGTAACGGTTGAGAAAGAAACCCCTCTTTATTACGGTAGCAGATGTGAGAAGTATGATGTTGTAAGAAAGGTTGAGAAAAGAGATACACAGGACCTTTTTAAAATAAGGGATGAAATTCTTAACAATGTGTATGATAAGAAGGTTGATGGGGAACCTATTGGAATTCCCAAAATTTTAAATATGCATGAACTCTTACCTTTTTGGAAAAGCTTTTTTTCTGAGCTTGGATTTTCAGTTGTTCTTTCGGATATAACAAATAAAAAAATAATCAGAGAAGGGGTGGAGAACATCATCGTTGAAACATGTTTTCCTATAAAGTTGGCGCATGGTCATATTCTTAATATAATCAGTAAAGGAATTAAAAGAATCTTTATTCCAAGCATTATAAATCTTAAAAAACCCTTTCAACGTGTATTGAATACCTTTGCCTGTCCATATACACAATCTATACCCTATACTGTAAAAGCATCCATCAATTTCAAGGCGTTGGGGGTAGGTGTTGATTCTCCTATTGTCTATTTCGGAGAAGGGAGAGAGGTGGCTTTAAAAAATCTAATGGATTATGGGAAGGGATTGAAAAAATCAAAGAAGGAAATAAAAAAGGCGTTTGATGTTGCGATGGAAGTGCAGGAAGCATTTTATAAGAAATGTTCAGAATATGGTTCTGAATTTTTATCCACCATTGGTGATAATGATAAGGCAATGGTAATCATCGGCAGACCATATAATAGTGCGGATCCAGGGGCTAATCTTAATATTCATAAAAAATTAATTGATCTTGGTGTAAAACCAATACCCATGGACATGCTACCCTTAGTAGATGGGGTTGAAAGTGATGATGATCTGGAAAATATGTATTGGGCTTACGGACAGAAAATATTGAAGGCCGCTAAATTTATAAAAAACAATAATAATTTATATGGAATATATATAACGAGCTTCAGTTGTGGTCCAGACTCATTTATAATCCACTTTTTCGAAAGGATTATTAAAGGTAAGCCTTTCTTGCAGTTAGAGATTGATGAACACAGTGCGGATGCAGGAATTATTACAAGGCTGGAAGCATTTCTTGACAGTATAAAAAATGCGAGGGTTGAGTCGAGAATTGTAAAAAGTAAAGCACCACGATTTGGGGTAGATGGTAATAGAAAAAAAATTTATATGCCTTATATGTCTGATCATGCCGTTACGCTCTCAAGTGTTTTCAAGGCATGCGGTGTAGATGCTGAAGTAATGGAAGAATCCGATGAAAAAACTGTTTACTTGGGAAGAAAATTTACAACAGGGAAAGAGTGTTATCCTTGTATATTAACCACAGGGGATATGGTGAAATGCACAAGGAAAGAAGCATTCGATCCTGCAAGGAGCGCATTTTTCATGCCTTCCGGGAACGGGCCTTGCCGTTTTGGGCAATACCACAGGTTTCATAGAATAGTGCTGGATGAAATGGGCTTTAAGGATTTGCCTATTTATGCACCTAATCAGGATGACAGATTTTATAAGGAATTTAATATAATGGGAGGAAAATTCTCACGGTTAGGGTGGAGAGCTGTAGTAGCAGTAGACCTTATAGCGAAGATGCTTCACGAGATAAGGCCTTACGAGGAGAATAAAGGAGAAACCGATAGGATTTATAAGGAATCACTTTTACTAATTTCAGAAACATTAGAAAAAGACGGGGATAGGATAATCGGAGTTCTTGAAGATATAGTGAAGAGATTTTTAAATATTAAAAGGAGGGAAACAAAAAAACCGATTGTTGGAATAGTTGGTGAGATATACATCAGATCCAATAGATTCAGTAATAATGATCTGGTGAGAAGGATAGAAGGATTTGGCGGTGAAGTATGGCTAGCACCTTTCACAGAATGGATAGCTTATGTAAACTATGTAGGAAAGAAGAAGAGCCTGAAAAAAGATAGATTTTTAAATATGTTATACTTGATGATTACTGAATATATTCAAAGAAAAGATGAACATGAAATGGAGAAAATATTTAAACAGTATTTAAAATACGGAGAGGAACCGAAGGTAGAGCAGATTCTTGATAAGGCGAGTGATTATATTCATGAGAGTTTTGAGGGAGAAGCAATATTGAGCGTTGGTAAAAGTGTTGATTTTATTGATAAAGGAATCTCGGGTATTGTCAATGCAATGCCTTTTTCATGTATGCCTGGAACAATATCCAGTGCTATTATGAGATTGATTCAGAGAAAATATAATGTTCCTATTATAAATATAGCATTCGATGGTCAGGGTATAACAAATATAATAACAAGGCTTGAGGCTTTTATGTATCAGGTCAAGGAACATTTCCAGAGCAATGGGTAGCCCTCTTTTAGAAATCTTTTTAATAATTGTTTTAATAGTACTTAATGGTATCTTTTCTGCGGGGGAGATAGCGATTGTTTCATCAAGAAAAAGCAAGATAAAAGAAATGATTAAGGAAAAGAAGGAGAAAGCGGCTGAGACATTATTTGAAATGAAGGAAAATCCAGAAAAATTTTTGTCTGTTGTACAGATAGGCATTACATTATTTGGGATACTCGCATCGGCTATAGGTGGTGTGTTTTCGATAAGATATATTGTGCCTATTTTAAACAGAATCCCTTTTATTAGGACCTTTTCTGAAACCATTTCGCTTATATTTGTTGTAGTGGTGCTCACATATCTTTTTCTTGTTATAGGAGAGCTTGTGCCCAAATATATAGGCATCAATTACAAAGAAAGAGTTGCCTTGAGGATTGCACCTATCTTTGATTTTACATCAAGGTTTTTCTTCTTTGTTGTGAATTTTCTTACCTTTTCCACCATGTTTATCGTTAAAAGCCTGAATTTAAAGAAGGGGGAAGAAAATATAGGAGAAAGTGAAATAAAGATATTGCTTGAGGAGGGAAGAAGGAGAGGGGTATTTGACAGAACAGAGGAAGAATTGATACATGGTGTTTTTGATTTTGCTGATAGGTCTGTAAAAGAAATCATGGTTCCGAAACCAAATATCTATGCTATTAATATTGCAAGTAGTAAAGATGAGGTATTAGAGTATATTATTGAAAATGAATTTTCAAGATACCCTGTTTACAGGGATTATATAGATAATATAGTTGGTATTGCCTATCATAAAGATATTATCAAGCATATATGGTTAAAAGAGCAATTTGATTTAGAAAAAATTCTTAAGAAGCCTTATTTCGTTCCCGATACTATGAAAATAAGTATTCTTTTAAAAGAGATGCAGAAAAGGCACATCCATCTGGCGGTTGTCATAGATGAGTATGGGACAACTATTGGTATGGTAACACTTGAAGATATAATGGAGGAAATATTTGGTGAGATAATGGATGAAACGGATGTGGATAACAGGATGGAAAGACTGAGGGATGGTTCTATAATCGTAGATGCTTCATATTCTATCAGGGATTTAAATAATGTATTAACCCTTAATCTTGCAGAATCTTCAGATTATGATACACTTGGTGGTTTCATACTAACTCAACTTCAGGGAATAGCAAAAGGTGGAGAGATTATCTATCATGGTGCATACAAGTTCACTGTAGTTGGCATTGAGGGGCGAAGGATTACAAAGATTAAACTGGAGAAAATAAAAGCAGATATTAAAAAGTTATAACGGTCTTTTGGGTTGATAACCTTACTTCAGCAGCGATACGCTTTGCTTCAAAACCCTTTTTCCCCATGATAGCTTTTGTATATATTTTGCCAAGCTCCACGCCAGGCTGATCAAAAGGATTTATACTATAGAGGTAGCCAAGAAATGTAATTACCATCTCATATAAGAAGAACAAAGCACCAAGGTTATAGCCGTTGATTTCATTAAGCAATAGTGTAAAATTTGGTGTTTTAACCTCGGTAAGTGAAAGGCTTGTTCCTAAGAATTCTGCATAGAACAAGTCTTTTAAATCCTTTCCTGCAAGGTAGTCCAACGCTTCAATATAGGGGAAACTTTTTGGAATGACCCTTTTTTCATTGGCAGAATATAAAAACATGATACATTTATTTTTCGGACCATCAATGTATAATTGCAACTGAGAATGTTGATCGGTTACACCAATTGACTTTAACGGTGTTGCCCCAAGATTATTTTTACCGAGACTTTCTCCTTCAAGTTGTCTGAACCAATCAGCAAATCCAGAAAGCCTTTCACAGTAAGGCATAATAACGTGAATACCTTTCCCTTTTTTGTCCATGAGATAGAGAATGCTTGCAATCATAATAGCCATGTTCTTTTGGGGTACTGCCTTTTTCACATAAATTGCCATACTGTTAGCTCCATCTGCTATTTCGTCTATATTTATACCCATAGCAATCGATGGGAAAAGACCAACCGGGGTAAGCACAGAAAACCTTCCCCCAACACCTTCCGGTACATTCAAGACCGGATATTCTTCCCTGTCTACTATTTTTTTCAAAATACCTTTCTTTTTGTCTGTTATGATTACAACTCTATCCCTAAAATTTGGTTTCTTACTCAGTATTTCTTCAAATATCATAAATTGAGAGGTTGTTTCAGGTGTTTCTCCGGATTTGCTTATTACTATTAAGAGTGTATTCTCTTTTTCTTTTTTAATCATGTCTATTATTCTATTAATTTTATGAGGGTCAATATTATCGAGAATAAAATAACGCGGTTTACCGTTCCTTAAATCTTCACTAAAATTATGGAACGGATGGAGCAGGGCATTAAATATAGTTTCTGTACCAAGTGATGAGCCTCCTATTCCAAGGAGTACAAGATTTTTTATATTTTTTGTTTTGATATTATCTGCAAGTTTTTTCATTTCTTTAAATTGAAATCTCTTTGAGGGCAATTTCATGAAAGGGTAGGGTGCATTCCAGAGTGTTTTATTATACACTTCAAGCTTTGATAAAATACCTGTAATTGCTTGTGTGTCAAGCCCTTCTTTCCCTATGGTCTTCGATAGAACGTTTGTTATGTCTAAAGTGATTTTATTCATGTTGTTTCCTCAAATATCCCCATCTTTCTAAATTTTTCATATCTTTCCTGTTTTAATTCTTCGGGGTGTACTTTTATTAACTCTTTTAAGTGCTTAATCAGTGAATTTTTTGTATTAAAGAAGGTCTGCTCCCAGTTTCTATGTGCTCCACCAAATGGTTCTTTAATAATTTCATCTATAATATTGAGTTTTAAAAGGTCATATGATGTTGGTTTGAGTGCTTCCGCAGCCAATGGTCCTTTTGAACCGTCTCTCCAGAGTATTGCTGCACAACCTTCTGGTGAAATTACAGAGTAGGTAGCATTTTCTAACATCAAAATTCTGTCACCTACTCCTATTGCTAATGCACCACCACTGCCTCCTTCGCCTATAATTATGGTGATTATTGGAACATCCATAGAAAACATAAAATATATGCTTGAAGCAATTGCCTCAGCTTGACCTCTTTCTTCAGCTCCTATACCAGGGAATGCCCCGGGAGTATCTATAAAGGTTATGATAGGTTTTCCCCATCTGTTTGCTAAATCCATGATCCTCATTGCCTTTCTGTAACCTTCAGGGTGTGCCATACCAAAGTTTCTGAGACCCATCTCCCTCACATCTTTTCCTTTTTGGTGTCCAACAACCGCTAAGCTTATTTCCTCGTATCTTGCAAATCCCACAACAATTGCCGGGTCGTCCTTATATTTTTTATCCCCGTAAAGTTCTGTAAAATCAGTAAATAGGCTGTTTATATAGTCCAGTGTGTGTGGTCTATTTAAATGTCTGGAGATTTGAGACCTTTGCCAATTTGTAAGATCCCCGTATATTTCTTTTTCAAGTTTATAAATTTTTTTAGAGATATACAATATCTCTTTAGAATAATGAGGATCATTTATATCATAAAACCTTTCTATCTCATCTATTCTTCTCTCTAAAGATTCAAGTCTTTTTTCAAAATCAAGATAGTATCTCATCTAATACCTCATAGTCTATGCTGTCCTTAAAATGTTTTAATAACACGTCTATCTTATTGTGGTCAACCCTCAGGTTTTGGATATTGAGATAATGTTTTTCTCCATTCAATTGAAATTCAAGAGCAACCTTAGAGTTTCCCTTCAAACTATACAGGATATCTTTTAATTTTTTTAGATCCTCTTTCTTAAATATTTCACAATTGATTTTTATTTTTATCATCTTTCTCATTCCATTTGTTACATCTTCAAGCAATGCTATATTTTTTGCTATTATCCTGGTATTACCTTCTTCAGTTCTTTCCACCGTTCCATTTATAAATAATGGTTTATCACTTTTAATAACGAATAGATGTTTAGAAAATAAATCAGGAAAAATAATTGCTTCAATTATACCTTTAGTATCTTCTAATGTTATGTATGCCATTCTATCGCCTTTTTTTGTGACTATTTCTTTATATCCGTTAACTATCCCAACGATATTTACATCTTCTGTGGTCTCCATCTCTTTTATGTTTTGGGTATCAAAAGTGGTTATTTGCTTTATGATGTTTTCATAAGATTTCAGAGGATGTTCACTGAAGTAGAAACCAAGGGCTTCCTTTTCGCCCCTCAGGATTTCATCATAAGAAAGCTCTTCAATGTCAGGTATTTCCGGTGCATTATTTATTGTTCCAAACATATCCATTTGGTATCCATCTTTTGTATCCTTTTTTTGCATCTTATCTGTTTTTTCTTTTGTTATAAAAAGAATTTGGGATCTTTTTAAACCCATATTGTCAAAACATCCTGCCTTAGCAAGACTTTCAACCACCTTTTTATTTGCCTTTCTTGAATCTATGACATTACAAAACTGAGTAAAGGAGGTAAATTCTCCCAGTTCCTCTCTCACACTGAGAATGTTTTCAATAGCGGCACCACCTACGTTTTTTATTCCTGACAGTCCAAACCTTATTTTATTCCCAACCATTATAAATGATTTATCACTTTTGTTTATATCAGGTGGTAATATTTCGACCCCATTTTCTCTACATTCTGTGATGTATTTTATCATGTTATCTGTGTTATTTACTTCGCTTGTGAGAATAGCAGCCATAAAAGGGATGTAATTATGGGCTTTCAAAAAGGCTGTTTGATATGCGACAAGTGCATATGCGGTGCTATGAGACTTATTAAAACCATATTCACCAAAACGTAAAATTACATCGTAAATTTTACTGGCCACAGCGGTTGTAACACCGTTAGAAATAGCGCCGTTTATAAATTTTTCTCTATAGTTCTCAAGTTGCTCTGGAATTTTTTTACTTATAGCCTTTCTAAGGGTATCTGAATCTTTTAGAGGAAAATTGGCAAGTTTAGACGCAATCTTCATTATCTGTTCTTGATAGATGATTACCCCGTACGTATCCTTTAGAATTTCTTCTAAAAGTACTGTTTCATATTTTACGAGTGAGGGTCTATTTTTTCTTCTTATAAATTCATCCATCATACCGCTTGTCAGGGGTCCTGGTCTATAAAGTGCAATGAGAGCAATAATATCTTCGAATTTTGAAGGTTTAAGCTTTGTAAGTAGTTCCTTCATCCCTCTACTTTCAAGCTGAAATACCCCCGATGTATTGCCAGAAGAGAGGAGTTCATAGGTTTTTTCATCATTTAACGGGATATTAGTTATATCTATTTCTATTCCTTTAGATTTTAGTAGCTTGATCACATTATCTATTATTGTAAGGGTCTTCAAGCCGAGAAAGTCGAATTTTACCAGCCCTATCTTTTCTATAGTTTTCATAGCATACTGGGTTATTGTTTCACCTTTTTGCCCTTTGTAGAGGGGGAGATGTTCAGAAAGAGGTTTGTTTGATATTACTATCCCGGCAGCATGAGTTGATGCATGTCTTGCAAGGCCTTCTAAAACCATTGCGTTATCGAGGAGTTCTTTTATTCTATTATCATTTTGATAAAGTTCTTTAAGTTGTGATTCTTCGTGAATAGCTTTTTCTATGCCTATATTAGCTGATGGAATAAGTTTTGCTATTCTGTCTACCTCTGCGTATGGTATTCCCAGTGCTCTTCCCACATCTCTTACTGCAGCTTTTGACTGCATGGTTCCAAAGGTGATTATCTGGGCTACATTATCCTTGCCATATTTTTCTGTAACGTATTGAATCACCCTTTCTCTGCCGTCCATACAGAAATCGACATCAATATCAGGCATACTGATCCTTTCAGGATTTAAAAACCTTTCGAAAATTAAATCGTACTTAAGCGGATCTATATCTGTAATGTTAAGGCAATATGCAACAAGACTCCCAGCGGCAGATCCTCTTCCTGGACCTACAGGAATACCCTCTGATTTTGCAAACCTTATGAAATCTGCAACAATCAGAAAGTAGCTTACAAAACCTGTTTTTTTAATGACATCTATTTCATAGGAAAGCCTGTTTTTATATTTTTCAAATAGCTCTTCATTAAAAGATTCATATGAGGACTGAATGTGTCGGATTCTTTTTTCAAAACCATTTGTGCAGAGGTTTCTAAAGTATTCCCCAGGTTCTAAATTGGACGGTGATTTAAATTCCGGGAAATGGTATGTTCCCACATCGATAGTTATGTTACACATCTCGGCTATTTTAAGAGTATTTGATAACGCTTCAGGGTATTGAGAAAAAGCGAGCTCAACCTCTTCTTTGGATTTAAAATAAAACTCGTCGCTTTTGAAACTGAGTCTGTCTTTATCGTTTATTGTTTTGCCTGTTTGAATGCACAATAAGAGTTCATGTGCCCTTGCTTCTTCTTTTTTAAGATAGTGGCAGTCGTTAGTAGCTACAAAGGGAATTCCATAATATTTCGATAGATTAATCAGTGTCTCATTAACCTTTTTTTGTTCTTGGAGGCCATTATCCTGTAGCTCAAAATAAAGTCTATCTCCAAAAATTGTAAGATATTCTTCTATTGTATTTTTCAGATTTTTTTCATCAGATTTTAAAATCAGACTTGGTATTTCACCTTTAATACAGGCTGTAAGACATATGAGGCCGTCATTGTATATTTTTAATAATTCTTTATCTATTCTCGGTACGTAGTAGAAACCTTCAAGTTGAGCAAGGCTTATAATTTTTATGAGGTTCTTATATCCTTCATTATTCATTGCCAAAAGTATTATGTGGTATGCGTTTTCTTCGCCCCTGCCTTTTTTATCAAATCTTGATTTTGGTGCAATATAAGCTTCACAGCCAATTATTGGTTTTATGCCGAATTCCTGTGCCGAAAAATAAAAGTCTAAAACACCGAACATGTTTCCATGGTCTGTTATGCCACAGGCGCTCATTTTATAAGCATTTGCAAGGTTGAATAATGGTTCGAACCTTATTGCACCATCTAAAAGGCTAAACTGGGTGTGGAGGTGAAGGTGAACAAAATCTTTCATTATTCCCACTCAATAGTGCTTGGTGGTTTAGAAGATATATCATAGACAACCCTGTTAACGTCTGGAACTTCATTTGTTATCCTTCTGGCAATTTTGTCAAGTATCTCGTAAGGAATTCTTGCCCAGTCGGCAGTCATTGCGTCTTCGCTTTCTACTATTCTAAGGGCTATCACATTGGCATATGTTCTTTCATCACCCATTACGCCAACAGTTTTCACAGGTATCAGGATGGCGAAAGATTGCCATATGTTTCTGTGGCTACTGTTTCTTTCTATTTCATCTCGAATGATACTGTCTGCTTCTTTTAATATGTGTAACCTTTCTCTGTTTACATCCCCGATGATCCTTATTGCAAGGCCTGGGCCTGGAAATGGTTGTCTGTAAAGAATGTTTTCAGGTATTCCAAGCTCCCTTCCCACAATCCTTACCTCGTCTTTAAACAGTTCTCTCAATGGTTCTATAAGCTTGAGTTTCATCTTCCTGGGAAGCCCTCCAACATTGTGGTGACTTTTTATAGTGGCAGACGGACCTTTATATGATGTACTTTCAATTACATCAGGATACAGTGTACCTTGCGCAAGGTACTTTACGTTACCGATTTTCGATGCCTCTTCCTCAAAGGTTTTGATAAAAATATTTCCTATTATTTTTCTCTTCCTTTCCGGATCTTTTACACCCTTTAGTGCGTTCAAAAATTTATTTTCTGCATTTATATATTTCAAATTCATGTGTAATTTGTCTTTAAAGGCGTCTAAAACCTCTTGTACCTCATTCTTTCTGAGTACACCATTATTAACAAACACACAGTGTAACTTTTTTCCAATAGCATTATGTATAAGCGTTGCAACAACTGATGAATCCACTCCTCCGCTGAGGGCACAAATTACCTTGCCATTACCAACCTCTTTTTTAATATTTTCTATTGCTAATTCTACAAAGGATTTTGGAGAAAAAAAACCTTTTGTCCTGCAGATTTTATAAAGAAAGTTTTTTAATATACGTTTACCTTTTTGAGTATGATGAACTTCCGGATGAAATTGAACCCCGTATACATGACCCTTTATCGACCTGATAGCGGCATACGGTGAATTATCGGAATGTGCGAGTGTTTTGAATCCTTCAGGTATTTTTAATATCCTATCCTGGTGGCTCATCCATACAACATCACCATTTTGTAAACCTTCTAAGAGTATGTCCCTTTCGTCCATAAATATATGGGCTTTTCCATATTCTCTTTTTTTTGATTTTACAATTTTGCCTTTATAAAGTTTTGTAATAAGCTGCAACCCATAACATATGCCCAGTACAGGTATATTTAAATTAAAAATACCTTCATCGCATATAGGGGCATCAGATTCTGTCACGCTCCTTGGACCACCGGAAAGAACAATGCCCTTTGGGTTTATAGACACTATCTTATCTAAATTTATATTGTATGGAAATATTTCACAGTACACACCAAGCTCTCTAATTTTTCGTGCTATTAATTGGGTATATTGAGAACCAAAATCAAGTATTAAGACTATTTCTTTATGATAATCCATAAGTCTTTACTCAACCCTGTAGTTTGGTGCTTCTTTAGTAATAATTACATCATGAACATGACTTTCTTTTAATCCAGCTGAGGTGATTCTCATAAATTTAGATTTCTCCTGGAGCTCTTTCAGATTTCTACATCCGACATAACCCATACCTGCCTTGAGACCACCGACGAGTTGTTGAATAGACATGGAAAGTGAACCCCTATATGGAACCCTCCCTTCTATACCTTCAGGTACAATTTTTGCTTCTATTTCGTTTTCATCAATGCAATATCTATCCCTTGTTTTTCCTTCCTTCATAGCCTCAAGTGAGCCCATTCCTCTGTAAACCTTGTAAGTTCTTCCTTGATAGAGGACCATTTCGCCGGGTGTTTCATCCGTTCCTGCAAAAAGGTTGCCTATCATTACTGTATCTGCGCCTGCGGCGATGGCTTTTGTGATATCACCGGAGAATTTTATACCCCCATCTGCAACTATAGGTATATTGAAACGTTTCGCTACTTTTGTTACAGAGAGTATCGCTGTAATTTGAGGAACACCGACTCCTGCTATGATTCTTGTAGTGCATATTGAGCCTGGTCCCACGCCGACCTTGACACAATCGCAGCCTGCCTTCATGAGTGCAACACATCCTTCCTCTGTTGCGATATTGCCTGCTATCAGTTGAACATCTTTAAAATTATTCTTTGTATCCCTTACCGCTTCAATTACGTTTTTTGAGTGTCCGTGGGCTGTGTCTATCACTATTATATCACAGCCAGCTTTTAGTAATGCATCAACCCTTATTTCTCTGTCCATTCCCACACCTACCGCTGCCCCGACACGTAATCTGCCGAGATGGTCTTTGCAAGAATTTGGGTATTGCCTCATCTTCTCTATGTCTTTTATTGTAATTAATCCTCTTAAGTTGAATCCCCTATCAACCACAAGGAGTTTTTCTATTCTATGTTTATGGAGGATTTGCTTTGATTCTTCAAGGCCTATACCTTCTTTCACGGTGACCAGGTTTTCTTTTGTCATCACATTTTCGACTTTTTCTTCGAGGTTTGTTTCAAACCTCAAATCTCTATTTGTTATTATGCCAACAAGTTTTTTCCCTTTTGTAACAGGTATACCAGAGATTCTGTATCTTGCCATTAAATTGAGTGCATCTTTTATCTTTCGTTCAGGAGATATTGTGATAGGGTCTACTATCATACCGCTTTCAGATTTTTTTACCTTTTCCACCTCTTGGGCTTGCTCTTCAATGCCCATATTTCTATGTATTATGCCTATACCTCCTTCTTGAGCAAGACAAATTGCAGTTTTTGCCTCTGTTACAGTGTCCATTGCGGCACTGAGTATAGGTATATGCAGTTTTATATTTTTTGTAAGATAAGTTGAAACATCCACATCTTTTGGCATTATCTTACTTAATGATGGCATCAGGAGGACATCATCAAAGGTAAGACCTTCCTTAATATCTTGTTCTAACATAATTACTCCTTTCACTGCCTTATCTTAAATCCTATTGGCATTATTAATAATGGTTCATGCATCTTGTTTATTCCCATAACTGTCTTTACAAGGTCATCATTAAAGGCTCCTACTATACCACATCCGAGGCCAGTATTAAAAGTGGCCAGAAATATATTCTGAGAAACATTTCCCGCTTCCATATGGGCGTACCTTATACCTCTATCTCTATACTTGGACGTGATTCTTTTGTATTCACAGGTGATTGTAATCATACAAGGTGCGGATGCCATCCACATCTGTGATAATGATGCATTTGCTACATCCTTCCTGATGTCCCCCTTTTTGATTAATTCAATCTGGTGTTTGTCCGGGAGATAATGGTAGATACCTGGTATAATCTCTATATTCCTTTTGCCTTCAATACTTCCTGCAATTATATAAATATCTAAGGGATAGAGTGCACCTGCAGATGGAACAACCCTGCCGCCATCTTTTTTAAACCCATAAGAACACCATAGAATATAAGATAAGTCGTCAATAGAAATGGGTTTCTGTTTGAAGGTTCTTATTGAATATCTTTTATTTAAAAGCCCGTCTAAATAGACTACTTTTTTATCTTTGGGTTCTGGAAGTTTAATGATATCCATAGCTTGTATGTTATTAAAACTAAAACAGAAGTAAATAAATACTATAGCCCGTAAAAGGCTTGCCATTTTATATTGGATTAGTATAATGCATAAGGTTAAAATAATCAAAAATATTTTATTAAGGGTTAAATAGCAATCATGGAGCCTTTAAACAGGGATGTACTTTTAAACGTATTGAATCTTAATACGTCTTTTTTTACAGATGCTTACACCATACAAGCGGTAGATGGAATCAATTTCCAGATTAAAAGAGGTGAAATATTTGGTCTTGTAGGTGAGAGTGGGTGTGGAAAGACAATTACCGCTCTCTCTATTATGAGGCTTGTTCCCTCACCCGGAAAGATAGTGAACGGAGATATTATATTTGAGGGGAAAAACCTTGTTCAACTTTCGAATAAGGAGATGGAAAAAATAAGGGGGAACAGGATCGGGATGGTATTTCAGGAGCCTATGAGTTCTCTTAATCCTGTATTTAGGGTGGGGGAGCAAGTCGATGAGACACTCGCAATCCATACTAATCTTACCAAAAAAGAGGTAAAGGATAAAACTATACAGCTTTTAAAACAGGTTGGGTTCGATGAGCCAGGAAAAAAATATATCCAGTACCCACATCAATTGAGCGGGGGACAGAGACAGAGAATATTAATTGCCATAGCCATATCGTGTAACCCCTCTCTTGTGATTGCAGATGAACCCACGACTGCCCTCGATGTTGCAACAGAATCTCAAATCCTTTATTTGCTGAAGGAACTTGTTTTTAGGTATGACATGTCCATGCTTTTTATCACCCATAATCTAAATATCATGAAAAGATTTGTTAAAAGAATAGGTATTATGTATGCAGGAAGGATGTTGGAACAGAACCATGTAGAAGATTTTTTTGAAGAACCCCTACATCCATACAGCAGGGGTTTATTAGATTCAATATTCAGGCTTAAGGGTAATGAAAAAAGGCTCAAAGCAATCCCTGGTTTTGTTCCCAGATTATCAGAACTTCCAGAGGGATGTAAATTTCACCCGAGATGTACTTTCGCCATGCCGAAATGTAAAAAAGAGGAACCACCAATAATAGAAGTAAAGGATGAGAGATGGGTAAGGTGTTATCTGTATCAGAATTAAAAAAGATATACGAAGTAAGGAAAACAGCCTTCTCATTAAAAAGAGAGATAATAAAGGCAGTTGATAACGTATCATTTGAGCTTGAGAAAGGGAAAACCTTAGGTGTTGTTGGTGAAAGTGGTTCAGGAAAGAGCACCTTGGCGAGATGTGTGTTGCTGCTTGAAGTACCGGATAACGGGACAGTAACATTTTTAGGAAACAACCTGGGAAATATGGGAAGAAATGAACTCAAAGGGTTAAGAAAGGATATGCAGATTATCTTTCAAGACCCTTATTCATCTTTAAATCCAAGGAGGAAGGTATATGAGACAATAGCAGAACCTATTTTGTTTCATAATATTGTTCCCAAGAAGGATGTAAAGGATAAAGTGATGGAGATTTTCAAAAGCGTTGGGCTTGATGAGGATTTCGTGAATAAATATCCCCATGAGATGAGTGGAGGTCAGAGGCAGAGAGTGGCAATAGGAAGGGCGCTTGCAACGGATCCGATTCTCGTTATAGCTGATGAACCTGTTTCATCTCTGGATGTATCGATACAGGCACAGATAGTCAACCTGTTTATTGACATCAGGGAAAGTGCTGATATATCTATGTTGTTTGTTTCTCATGACCTTAATGTTGTGAGATTTATTTCTGATGAGATTATGGTTATGTATAAAGGGAAGGTTCTTGAAATGGGACAAAAAGAAGAGGTTTTTTATAGACCCTTGCATCCTTATACGAAAATGCTCATTGATTCGATTAAAGGTGAATTTACCAGGAGGGAAGGCGATGAGGTGCAAACATTCGAAGGTGGTTGTCATTATTATCCAAGATGTGACAGTAGAGAGATGAGGTGCATTAAAGAGACCCCGAAGCTTATGGGTAACAAAGAACATATGGTTGCATGCTTTATGTGAAAGTACTGCTGATTAAACCTTTCAAATCCCCTTTATTATTTTCGCAGCTTCTTCGGTTGTGGTTATACCTTTGAAAAGTTTCTTTAATACATTGTCCCGGAGCGTAACCATACCGTTTTTCAGGGCTGCTTTGCGGATTTCATTAGAAGGTGTTTTGTTTTTTGCTAATTCACGAATATCATCATCTACTTTCATTATTTCAAAAACGGCTGTTCTGCCTAGGTACCCTGTTCCCCTGCATTCAAGACAGCCCTTACCCCTATGCAATATGATATTCCTTTTTTTATTCAGGTCAACTTCCAGTGTTTTCTCCAGGTCTTCTTCTTTCACCTCAAATGATACCTTACAATGTGGGCATATTTTTCGGACCAGACGTTGTGCCACTACGCCTATCAATGTAGAAGCAATTAAAAATGGTTGCCCACCCATATCAATGAGACGCGTGATTGCCGTTGGTGCATCGTTTGTATGGAGTGTACTGAAAACAAGATGCCCGGTAAGTGCAGCCTGGATAGCGTTCTGGACTGTTTCTGTATCACGGATCTCGCCAACCATAATAATGTCAGGATCCTGCCTGAGCATGGTTCGTAAAACACTTCCAAAGGTCAGGTCAATCTGTGGATTCACAGCCACCTGATTGAACATTTCATGGACAAGTTCAATTGGGTCTTCAATGGTACAGATATTTATCTCGGTACTGCTGATTTTATTTAAAGCAGAATATAAAGTTGTGGTTTTACCGCTTCCGGTTGGCCCTGTTACCAATATTATTCCGTATGGATGATGGATGAATTCATCAAATAGTGCTGAATCTTTACGAGAAAATCCCAGTGCATCGATATCTTGCAACAAGATGTCAGGGTCAAATATTCTCAACACCACCTTTTCACCGAATGCAGTTGAGACTGTAGAAACACGAAGCTCTATCTCTTGTTCTTTGTGAATTATTTTTATCCTGCCGTCCTGTGGACGACGCCTTTCCGCAATATTTATACCAGCCATAATCTTGATTCGAGAAATTATGGCATTGTAAATCACCTTTTTAAGCATATAAACGTTGTGCAAAATACCATCAATTCTGAAACGAACGACACTAAAGTCCCTTTTTGGTTCAAGATGAATATCACTTGCTCTCTGGTCGAAGGCATAATAAAAAAGATGATTTACCGATTGAATGATAGGCTGTGAGGAATGGTCCAGGTTACCTGAAATTTGTAGGTCTCTATTCAAGCGTTCCAGATTCCCCAGATCTACAGTGCTGATTTTTCCCTGGAGTATCATTTCCTGTTCTGCAGCGGATAACGAATCCCTCAAGCCGTAGGTCATATTAAATACACTTTTTATATTTTGTCTTGTGCAAAGAACGATTTTAACCTTTAATCCTGTGATTTTTTCAATGTCATAGAATGGATATTGTAAGAACGGGTTAGAAACAGCGATTGTCAATATATCATCCTGTTTTTTAATTGGTATAAATCCATAGGCTTTAGCAAATTTGGCAGGTACTGTTTCTGTAACTACACCAAAATCTATTTCCAGAGGATCTATCTTAACAAATTCTACTTCTAAGTAGTCTGCCAATGTTTTTAAAAATTGTTCTTCTGATAAGATATGCATATCCAGAATTATATCTTCTATTTCTTTTTGAGAAGAAGCCCTGCTTTGCTCGATTTCTATGATTTGTTTTTCTGAGATGAGATGTTTTGAAACAAAGATGTTGTATATATCTTTTCTATTGATGTTTTTTAACATAATCTTTACTTCTTTTATATCTTAAAATGAAGATTATTGCAAAATAAGAATTTGAAGATTAACCAGTCAACTAATTATTTTTTGTACGGTTTCAGAAGCTCCAAAAATTCTGGATGAACCTTGTGGCCGAGTTCAATTGCCCTGTTGGTATGTTTAACAGATAAACCATATTGTTTTGTATAATAGTATATGACTGCCAAATTATTATGCGCCGATGCAAGATCAGGATTAATTTCAAGAGTTTTTTTGTATAGTTCTATTGCCTCTTTATGTTTTCCAATCGTTAAGTATATATTTCCAAGTTTATCGTATGCCTCTAAAAAAAGGGGTTTAATTTCGATTGACTTTTTACATGCATTTATTGCTTTTTCATATTTACTGATGGCCCAATAGGTGCTACAAAGGTTATAGTGGGCATTCGTGTTATTCGGATTGGTTTCTGCTTCTTTATTATATATTTCCAATTCCTCTTTATATTTTCCTAATACAGTGTATGTATCGCCAAGATTGTTGTATGCCTCAAGGAAGTGGGGACTGATTTCAAGCGCCTTTTTACATGATAAAATGGCCTTTTCGTATTCTCCAATAATACGGTATACTTTGCAGAGATTGCTATAGGCCTTTTCATATCTAGGGTTTATTAGCGTAGCGTTGATAAGATCAGCTATAGCTTTATTGTATTCTTTTTTTTCTATATAGGCGACGCCACGATTGTTATAAGCTACTGCAATATTGCTATATTTCTTTAGAACATTATCCCATAAACTTAAGCTGTCTTTCCATATCTGGCATCTATGCCATGTTAAAAATGATAAAATGCTTATTGTACCAAAAAGTACAATAATAAGAATGTCCCTGATTGTCTTCGTATATCTGAAATGTTTTTTGAATAGCCAGTAAAAACCTTCTGCTACAATATAAAATATTCCTATTGAAGGGATGTAGGTATACCGGTCAGCGGTTAAAACATGGCCTGTACGAATGAACTGACTTACAGGCAGGATGGTTATTAAAAAAAATAAAACACCGAATATTATCTTTCTTTGGAACCTTCCTAAAAATAATGTAATTGCAACTGAAATTCCCACTATGAGTGGTGAAAGTAAAACAAGATAATGTAATCCTTCTGGTCTTGCATAAAAACATGAAAGCCCTGTGGGTACAATTATTTTCTTGAAGATGAATAAAAAGCCATAACTTGCGAAGAATATATTTTGAACTAAAGTTAAATCAGGCTCTTGTTTTAAGATATTCATTGCAATAATGCTAAAAATAATAGCTATAACAAAAAAAGGAATTTTCTCTTTGAGAGAATTCCAATCTATTTTTTTATAGAAAAGATAGTCAATGAGTATCAGCAAAAACGGAAGGGGTATTGCCATTGCCTTTGATAAAAGAGACAGCACAAACAGTATCAAGGAAAGATAAAGCCACTTCTTGGTTTGTATGTTTTTAAGATAATAAAGATAACAGATTATGGTTCCTAGAAAGAAAAAAGAGGATAGCACATCTTTTCTTTCAGAAATCCATGCCACTGATTCAACATGTAAGGGATGGATCCCGAAAAGAAGCCCAACAATCAGTGAAATGCTGACTTTGTTACTTAACATAAAAATCATCCAGAATACGAGTAGACTGTTTAGTAAATGGAGGAGCAAATTTGTTGTGTGATATGGGGCAGGGTCTAAACCAAAAAAATGGTATTCTATGGAATACGATAACATTGTGAGGGGAAGATAAAGGCTCACATAAAAGGAAGAAAAAATTTGTTTAATGTTACTCCATGATAACTCACGGATTTCCTTGTTCTGAATCACATATGATTCATCATCCCAGTTGGTAAAATCGTTCTTAAGGCAGGGAGATAATACAGCTGATGTGACAATTAAAATAAGACAGATTGCAATAATTATCCTATATTTTTCTATAATCATTGTTTCTTTTGCTGATACGGTTTCAGAAGCTCCAAAAATTCTGGATGAACCTTGTGGCCGAGTTCAATTGCCCTGCTGCTGTATTGAGCTGCCAAACCGTACTGTTTTGTATAGTAATAGTAGAGTACAGCCAGGTTGTTGTATGACGCACCGAATGAGGGATCTACAGTAATTGCCCGGTTATAAATATCAAGGGCTTTTGTGTAATCACCCATGGAGAGGTACACATTTCCAAGGTCGTTGAATGATTCAGCGGAATGGGGCAGTAATGTGACTGCAGTATTACAGGCATCGAGCGCTTCAGCTTGTCTTCCTAATATCTTGTAGACTCTACATAGGTTCGCATATGGGAGCCCATAGTTCGGGTTTATCCCGATAGCTTTCTTATAAAGGAGTATAGCCTCCTCATGTTTGCCTAAAAACACGTTAATAGTGCCCAGATTTATATATGCTTCTGGAATATGTGGTTTCAAAGAGAGCGCTTTTTGGCATGCATGGGAGGCTTCTTTGTAGTTTCCTGTTACTAAATACGTGGAACAGAGCTCGTTATAGGACTCTGCATTGTGTGGATTAATCCCGTGCGTGTAACGATACATCTTGATGGCGTCATCATACCTACCCACGGCATGGTATATTTTTCCCATATTAATGAGTGCGTCTTCATAGTGTGGCTTTAATACAATTGCATTACGGCATGCAACAAACGCATCGTCCAGTTTGTGCATACTTAGATATGCAGAACATACATTGTTGTGTGCCTGAGCATAGTGAGGATTTATTGCTATCGCTTTTTTATAATAGGATATTGCGCTTTGATACTCTCCTGCGAAAAGGTAATGGGAACCCAAGTTGTTGTACGCTATTATGTTGTGGGGGTCTTTTTTAAGCACGTCATTCCATAATGTGATGCTGTTGTGCCACACGAGGCATCGTTGCCATGTGAGGAATGTAAACAACGCTACAATGCCGAGGCACACGACCGAGAGGAGAATGGTTATGCGCTTTGCATACCCGCTCTTTTCCTGATAAAGCTCATATATACCGCTTACTATCAGAAAAAAGATACCTGTCAGGGGAATGTAGGTATAACGATCTGCTGCCATTGCATATCCTGCTGGAATGAATTGTAGAACTGGAAAAATTGTGACTAAAAAGAAAAGTACACCAAACATTACATATCTTTTTCGCCTCATGAACCACATGACACTCCCAAGAAGCAGTGCAACGATAAAGGGTGAGGTAAGAAAAAGTAATGGGAGCCTCCCGCTTATTTTGTCCGGATACGCATAAAATGCTGAAAGATTTATGGGCAGAACCATTTTTGTGAGATAGAAAAGGATATTATACGTACCTATGAAAATGTTCTCAGGAAAGGTATGAAAGAAGCTTTTTTGCATCACGGTGTAGGCTGAATAGAGTGCGATAACCATACACAGAATAACTACAAAAAGAAAGGGCAGTTTCTCCAGAATAGAGCGCCTATCGAATCTACGAGAGAAGAGGTAGTCAATGAGCACGAGAACAAAAGGAAGGGAAACCGCCATTGGTTTTGAGAGTAAAGACAGAACACACAGTATCAACGAAAGACAGTAAAGACCTGATTTATACTGATTTTTGAGATAGTAAAGGTAACTCACAATTGAGGATAAGTAGAAAAAGGCATAGAGCACATCTTTTCTTTCAGATACCCATGCAACAGATTCCACATGGAGTGGGTGTATGCTGAAAAGGAGCGCAACAAAAAATGCGACGAGGGATTTCTGGGTAATGAGATAGATCATCCAGAAGGTAAGAATACAGTTGCACAAGTGGAGAATCAGGTTTGTTGAATGATAGATAAAAGGATTCAATTGGAAAAAATAGTATTCACCCACATAGGAAAGCACTGCAAGTGGGGCATAACAACCTACGAAAGAGGAGGTGAAGATTGTCTTTATGTTGTTTAAGGATAGACTTTTAATGCTCGTGTTTGCAGTGACATGGAGGTCGTCGTCCCAGTTGGTAAAATCATTCTCTATGCAAGGCAGTAGTGAAAAGGATGTGATGAGCAAGAGTAGACAGAGCGAGAGGATAATTCTTTGGTTTCTCATACTATTATTTATTTGGTGTAATTAATGATAAAATAAAATGCACCTCGTAATGGTTTATATGTTTATATCAATTTTTAATTAGGTTTCACCTTCAGAATCAACGATAATGTATGAAGCCTGATTGGAATAAGTTGTTTTCTCAATATCACTTTAGTTTTCTTTAGATTGCCACAAAAGGTATCGCTTTTTCAATAGACTTAGTCTATTAATCTATCAACATCATCAAGGAAAGACTTCTTATTTCCTCTTAATTCTATGAAATAATCGGCAAGTGTTCTTGTTGTGAATTTGTCTGCCATTCATACCTACTTTAAGCTCATCATAATGAGGTATATTATCATAAATATCAATTAGTTACAAGGAAAAAAAGGGTATTTGCCGTGCAAAGGTCGTGTATCCGATAAGGAGGAAGGGTTCTTGAATCTTCTTGATTAAATAACCAATAATTTGATAGTTAATTATAATACTTAATAATATGAAAGATTATAAATTTAAAGTTTTATTCACAAAACAGAATAACTATTATTTTTTGTATATTTTACTCCTCTATGTATTGACTATTTACTATATTTTTCAGTGGCCAATCGTAGCATATGATAATGACTTGTGGTACCACCTCAATAGTGGAAGGTATATCTTAGAACACAAGGCGATACCAAAAGATAGTTTTTTTTCTTTTATTTCTCCTCCAAGGGAGTGGGTTGATTATTTCTGGTTGTTTCAAGTCCTGGTATACAAAGTGTATTCATTCTTTGATTATCATGGATTGGTATTCTTAAGAGCCATTCTTTTTCTTACGGTTGTATCAATCATACTTTCATTCTTTTTTAAGGGCCAACAAAATAATAAGCCCTATCTTTATATTACAATTATATTTTCCCTTTATTTTCTTTTGTTTCTCCAGCGATATGTTTTTGTTAGACCCCATATGTTTACCTATCTTTTTATTGCCCTTTTCCTCTATATACTTGAGCTTAAACCAAAAAAGGTGTTCTATTTACCAGCTCTTGCTATACTGTGGACCAATCTCCATGGAATAATCTACCCGATAATGCTCCTTATAGTTCTTGCCTATTTGGTTGAGTTTTTTATATCCCATATTAAGGATAAAACCCACATTCAAAAGAATGAGCTTTTCTATATAATCCCCCTGATTCTATCAATAGCGGCGGTCTATCTTACCCCCCATGGTTCGAACCTTACGTGGGTTCCCTTAATCCCAACAGGATTTGCATCCCTTTATATCAGGGAACTACAGTATATTACAATGGATGATTTGTTTTCCTTTCAAATAAAAACATTGGTTATTTCAGATCAGACAATATTCAACCTGCTTTTCATAGTAGCCTGTTTGGCGGTGATAACTGTTCTCTTCAGGCGCAATGGTAGGATAAGCCACTTTTTGATGTTTGCAGGTGGAATTGTCCTCTTAACAAAAGGATACCGGTTTCGGTTTGAGTTTGCCCTCCTTGTAATGCCTGTTTTGAAAGACTTTTGGCAATCTGTATTCCTGGTTAACTTATCCAAAAAGATTAAGGAACCTGTTAAAATATTTTTTATAATTATGATAATGATTATACCGCTTGTATACGTAAAAAGCATATTTACAAATTTGCCAAAATTCCCATTTTCTCATAGAAATCTACCTCATGGAATTACTGTATTTCTTCAAAAGGTTAATACAGGCGGCAATGTTTTGAATCATCCTAACAATGGCGGTTATCTTCAGTGGATGTTGTATCCCAGATATAAAATATTTATGGATATGGAAGTACCTTTTTTATTTACAAATGAAGACTTTTATACTGTACAGAATGTCTACTCGAATAAAGTGTTTCTTGAGAGAGTCATATTTCAGTATAGTCCTTCATTTATCACCGTATCGATAAAAAACCATTCATTTAAAGAACTTATAAGTGATTTCCCCCAATACAGGATTGTTTTTTTTGATGATCATGAAGTGCTGTATGCAAACAGTGAACACTACCCATCGATTGTATCGACACATGAGCTGAAGAGACTCGACCCCTTTCGATTAGCCCAGAGCAGTGTCAGTTCTATCAAAGCATTGTCAAATGTTGACCCGATTCGTGAAGAATTGCTCAAAATTATAGCTGTCTACCCGGATAACGGTATCGCAAATCAATGCCTTGCGATTTTATATAATAAGGAAGGAAAATATGAAAAGGCGACTGCCCATTCTGATAATATCATAGTTAATTATCCTGAATCTCCAACTGGCTACACTTTAAAAGGTGATTCATTCAAGGGTTTAGAAATGTACGATAGGGCCCTTGAAAATTATAAACAGGCCTTAAAAAGGCAGGATGTGGCGGAGATACGTAGAGAGATAGGGATGATCTATTTTAGACAGAACAAGTACAGCGATGCATATCATACACTGGTTAAGGCAATGGATATATATGCCCCTGGGACAACACACCAGGACCTCTATTATTTAATTGTTTCTGCCCTTGAATCAGGTAAAATTAAAGAGGCAGGGATACTATTCAGGTATGCCTATCAAAGCGTACCCCCTGGTGATAAGGAATGGTACGAAAAATATCAGGAACTTCAGACGAAAATACAGGAGCCAGGAGCCAGGAGCCAGAATGAAAAGGATGTCCGCTAAAGACTTTCAAGACTTAATCGTACCTGTCTGCGTGCGGACACGCACAGGCAGGTGGCAAAAGAAGAATGCCGATACTATTACCGCTTGTATTCTGGATTCTGACTCCTGACTTCTGGGGTCTGAATTTTTTTTAAAAAATGTGATAGAAATCATTTACAAACAATAAAAATATGATAAAATAGTACAAAGAAGTAATATTTTATAATATCTTATAGGAGGTGTTTTATGTTAAAGATTCAAAGAAATAGTAAAGGCTTTACGTTGATTGAGCTACTCATCGTTATTGCAATCATCGGTATCCTCGCCGCAATCGCAATACCGGCCTACACGGGTTACACGAAAAAGGCCAAGGTTGCTGGTGTTGTCCATGCCATGGGTGGAGTTAAAACCTCAGTTGCTGCCTACTATACAGAAAAGGGCAATATTGATGGTTTAAGCCTTGATAGGACTACCATTCAGAGTCAGCTTGGTATCTCAGTCCCGGATCAGTACATCAGTGCGATTACCGTTGCCGGGCAGGCGTCAGGTGCTCCGTATGTTACTATAACTGCTACAATACAGAATATTGGTGCAGACGTAGATACGAAGACCATTATATTGCAGAGTAATGATGCAAATTTATCCCAATGGGCATGGGCTGGAACTGTCCCACAGGCATATCAGCCGAAGAACTAACTAACTTTACGGGGGGGTATTTAATACCCCCCAACTTTTTTGAAGCCCATGAAGAGAAATGGTTTCACCTTGATTGAGATGTTAATTACTCTAACAGTCCTTTGTATTATCGTGATGATTGCCCTGCCCATGCACGCAATGCGTGTAAAGAAACCAAAGCAGGCTGAAGCAAAGGCGCAGCTCATGGCAATAAAAGAGGCAGAGGAGAAATATAAACTCCAGCAGGGTTCTTATACAGTAGATACATCAAAAATTTCTAACTGGCAGCCTTTTCTTGGGAAATACCAGTTTAAAATAAAGTATGCAGATTCTGTTAAGTTTGTTGCCCAGGCGAATGGTGACCTTAATAACGATAGGATATACGATGATGATATATGGACAATTGACCAGAATGGCAAACTTGCAAAGATCAGATAATGCCTGCCCTGCTAAACCACAAGTCTTGGTCGGGGTTGGTAACTAATGAAAATAATTATAGATATATTTATTTTTTTCGTTGGCAGCGTTATTGGTAGCTTTCTTAATGTATGTATCTACAGGATTCCAAGGGATAAATCAATTGTTCACCCGCCGTCCTATTGTCCAAATTGTGAAAAACCAATAAAATTTTACGACAATATACCTATTGTAAGCTATATATTGCTTGGAAGTAAGTGCAGGTACTGCGCATCAAAGATATCGATAAGATACCCGCTAATTGAACTTTTAACAGCCCTATTATTTTTAATCCTTTATAGAAAGTTTGGATTTACTTTTGAATTTTTTGTAAACATGGTTTTTATATGCCTTCTGATTGTTATATCCTTCATAGATTTAGATTTTAAGATTATACCTGATATTCTAAGCATCGGCGGGTTGATTTTTGGTTTTCTGTTGTCCTTTGCAAGGCCACTTTTTCGTTGCATGGAACCAAAGTTTGGTTTTCTTGATGCCCTTTATGGAGTTCTAATTGGTGGCGGTATACTTTTCATTATTGCATTTGGCTATAAATTCTTTGCTAAAAGGGAAGGCATGGGCGGCGGTGATATCAAGCTCCTTGCCATGATAGGTTCTTTCTGCGGTATAAAGGGGGTTGTATTCAGCCTTATGTCAGGTTCTCTTTTGGGAACCATCGTGGGCATACCATTGATGCTAATAAAAGGGGAGGGGACAAAATACGCTATTCCCTTTGGACCATTTCTTTCACTTGGGGCGCTTATATACATATATGGAGGGGACATTCTTATCCGTTTTTTTTTTAATATTTTATCAAGGAGATAGGATATGAAAGGTTTTTATTCAGTATTGGTTTTTTTGACTATATGTCTCTTCTTAATATTTCCATTAATTAATACGAGTGCACAGGTAACCCCTACTATCGAAGGCTGGGTATCTGTTATTACCGAGGATTCTCTGTGGATTGACGGAAAAGAGTATCCTATTGCAAAAAATGTAAGGTTAACATTAGATTCTGAAAGGGGTCAAGAGATGACCCTTGACGATATAACAGGTGTTGGTTTTATTAATAAGGCAAGGATACATATTGAAAAGGGGGCAGTTTCTCACATTGTGATTCTGGAGGTGCATCAATGAAAGGGCTTTGTCATATAACACCCTTATTAATTATAGTAGTCATCCTATCCACAATGAACCCTTCTTCTTGTTTGGGACAGGCTACAATGACAGATTACTGCAATATCCCTCCATTTGTCTCTACCTCAGTCCCCCCCAATGTCATGATCATGCTTTCTATCGAAACACCCATGCAGGGTGCAATGTATCCTGATATCACGTGTACAGGTGACCCGGCAGGCGACACCTATGGGTGTAACCCATCAACTTGTAGAACTACATTTGAAAGTGGCAGGAATGTGAGCAGATTCTCGAGCACACAAGCATGTTATAATAATACAACAGATTACAACGGATATTTTGATCCCCATAAGTGTTATACATATACAGGAAGCGGTGCCAGTGGCAGATTTGAGCCTTCAACTACTACAAGCAATCATCAGTGCAGTAGTGCATGGAGCGGCAACTTTTTAAACTGGGCAACCATGATGGCCATAGATGGGTTCAGGAAGTCAATGACAGGTGGAAACAGGGAGGGTAGTCCCGACTCCTCTTCGACTACCATACTTCTCGGGGGAAGACAGACCCTTGGTACAGGTCATTCATGGTTCCCTATGAAAAAGATTAGCGATTATACCAGTTTCTACATACCATACACAGGCACTAAATATATAGTGCGCCATGCAAATGGTTTCTCCGTGTGTAATGCTGTGGGTTGTACGGTTAAAGAAAGTGGTACTGGTGAGGCGCGTTTTCCTACTACAACAGGCGCTACCAGTGTAGATGGTGCCTATAATCTCAGGATCAAGGTATGTGACACAGGTGTTGGCCTTGAATCGAATTGTAACACATCGAACAACAAACCAGAAGGTTTGTTGCAGCACTACGCGAGGGCCATGAGGTTTGGCCTCATATCCTATGCAATGAGAAGCAATGCAGATCTAACAAGGGATGGCGGGATAATAAGGGCGAACATGAAATGGATTACAAACAAGATCCCTTATGGTCTTAAATACCATGATAGCGGTGGGAGTGTGGTGGAATGTACAGATCCAAACGGATGTACTAATCCAGAGGCTGAGATAAACACAGATGGAACCTTTAAGAATAATCCAGATAATGTAACGGGTGCTACGTATAGTGGGGTAATCAACTATATAAATAAATTTGCTTATGCGAATGGATATAAGTCCTATGACCCTATAAGTGAGATGTTCTATGAGATAGTGAGATATTTTAAAAACCTTGGTCCTTCAACTAATAAATATTGTCAGGACATTACCAGTTTAGATGATGGTTTTCCTGCCTATTGTAGTCCGGTAAGCGGTACCCTTGCATGGAGAGACCCGTACATCTATTCATGTCAGCATGGTGTGGTACTTGGTATAAATGATGCAAACCCCTGGTGTGACAAAAGGATACCTGGAACTGCCTTTACAACCTCTGGTTCTATCCCTGGTGCCACATGTAGCACAGATTACGGACAGCCGAGTAATGCAGATACCTCTATCAATGTCACCACGTGGACAAACAAGGTAGGGAAATACGAGTTTGGGTCTTCAATTACCATGAAGATTGGCTGTGTAAAAGGTGGGGCTTGTGATTGGACCAATACTACCAGAACCTTTTCCAATCTTGGTGAGGTAGCAGGTACTTCCCCCTATGCCCACAAGGAAAACTCGTATTACATCGCTGGACTTGCTTACTATGCCCATACGCAGGATATCAGGTCTGATTTAACAGGTAGACAATCACTGACCACCTATGTAATAGATACCCAGGAAGCCCAATCTTCCATGCTTGTGGGGAGAAAGAGTATGCTCTTTCTTGCTGCAAAATACGGGGGGTTTGATAACACAAACGGGATTAATACTGACGGTGATGAGGTACCTGATCTGGACTCTGAGTGGAAGGATACAACAACCGGTTTTCCAAAGAATTACCTGCTGGCATCATCAGACCCTTCGCAGATAGAAATAGGTTTTACGAAGTTCTTTTTAGATATCCTGGGTCGTGCGTCATCCGGCACAGCCGCATCCGTGCTCTCATCAAGTGAGGGAAGCGGTGCGAATATCTTACAGACTGTCTTCTATCCTAAAAGATTATTCGGGACCACAGCTATTACCTGGACAGGTGAGATGCAGAATTTATGGTACTACATTGACCCGTTTCTTCAGAACAGCAACATAAGGGAGGATACTGTCACTGATAAAAAATTGCATCTTATAGATGATAATGTAATCCAGTTCTGGTTTGATAGCCTAAATAATGAGACAAAGGCGAATAAGTATTCTGATACTGATGGCGACGGAGCCCCTAACAGTTTTCAAAGTTCAGAGACGCTGGATCAGGTGAAAAGTCTCTGGGAGGTAGGGGGGGTATTGTGGTCAAGGAACCTTGGAAGCTCTCCGAGGACCATCTATACCACGACTACTGGTGCTGCTGGTAGTACATTTCTGTTTTCAACTGCAAATGCATCGACCTTACAATCGTATTTACAGGCAGGAAGTCTTACTGAGGCGCAGGACATTATCAACTATGTCCACGGCGTGGACAAGAGCGGATATAGAAGCAGAAACGTAACAATAGGTGCAAGTTCCGGGGTCTGGAAATTTGGCGATATTATAAACTCAACCCCGAGATTACAGTCTTTTATGCCCCTGAACAACTACCACTTACTCCCACCAAACGGGTACATGGATGTGACTTATTCCCAGTTTATTAGCCAGGATAGTTATAATAACAGAGGGATGGCGTATGTAGGTGGAAACGATGGGATGCTCCATGCCTTTTTCCTTGGTAATTTGAAGCAGGATTGGAGCGGGAAGGGTACTTATGAAAAGGCATTTTTAGATGGCAGCGACCTTGCAAAAGAGCTCTGGGCATTTATTCCGAAAAACTCTCTGCCCTACCTTAAGTATATGACTGACCCTGATTACTGCCATTTGTATTTCGTGGATGCCCCTAACTTTCTCCTCGATGCAAGCATTGAGGGGAGTCCGAATGATACTAAAACAACAAATAGCTGGAAAACTATCCTAATTGGAGGGATGGGGATGGGAGGTGCCTGTCGAAAAACAGGTGATTCATGTACGGACTGTATTAAAACACCGACAACAGACCCCTCAGACTCTACTCAAGGCTTAGGTTATTCTTCTTATTTTGCCATTGATGTAACAGACCCAAATAGCCCTGTTCTTTTATGGGAGTTTTCACATCCTGAACTTGGAATGTCTACATCAGGACCGGCTATTATCAGGATTGGGAATAGTTCCAAGAATGGCAACTGGTTTGTGATTTTTGCATCAGGACCTACAGGTCCTATAAATACTGGTTACCATCAGTTTTTAAGCAGGTCTGACCAGCAACTCAGGCTCTTTGTCCTTGACTTGAAAACAGGGACATTACAGAGAGAGGTCGAAACAGGTATTTTGAATGCATTTGGCGGTTCTTTATATAATGCTGCCCTTGATACAGACAGGGGCGATACGAATTCTTCGGGCCATTACAGTGATGATGTATTTTATCTCGGGTATACGAAATGTGCGGATTCACCATGTACAACGAGTTCAACATGGACCAAGGGTGGGGTATTGAGGGTTATCACCAAGGAGAACCCTGATCCAGGTCAATGGGTCCCGAGTATAGTCGTTGATAACTTAGGCCCTGTTACTGCTGCTGTTACCAAACTTCAGGACAGGAAAAACGGCCAGCTATGGCTTTCATTTGGATCAGGCAGGTTCTATTACAAACTTGGTACTACACTGGATGACCCGGGCGATGCGGGTGACCCGACTACATTGCGGGCACTTTATGGGGTACAAGAACCCTGTTATTCATCTTTAGCAAATGATATTAATAATGAATGCAGTGTAGCTGCAGGAGCCCTTAAGGATCAAACAAGCAGCCCCTCTACAAGCTTGGGGGCATATTCAGGGTGGTATATAAATCTTGATGCGCCAAGTTCCACTTATAAGCAGGAAAGGGTTATCACAGACCCTCTCGCAGTATTCAGCGGTGTTATCTTTTTCACGACCTTTAGCCCTTCTTCTGATGCCTGTGCCTTAGGTGGTAACACATACATCTGGGCTGTAGATTATAAAAGTGGTGCTCAACCTTCTGCCTTGCTGGGTAAGGCACTGCTTCAGCTATCAACCGGAGAGATTAAGGAATTGACCCTCGCCTCTGCATTTAGCCAGAAGGAGGGGAGAAGAAGTGTGGCAATCTCAGGCGTCCCGCCCAAAGGACAGGGATTGTCAGTATTAATCAGCCCGAGACCATTGAGGAGAATTTTGCATATTCAGGAAAAATGAAAAAGGATGGATTTACATTAATTGAGGTTCTTGTTGTAATTGCTATAATCGGGATTACAGCATCGCTTGCTATGATGAGTATGGCAGGATGGGTCAGGAAATATAACGTGGAAAGCGAGATAAAACAGTTGTATGCCGACCTTATGAAGGCCCGTGTTACGGCAATGAATAATAACAGGGCACAGTTTGCGAGCCTTTCAGCCAGTCAATACACGATATACGATGATACAAATCCTTCACCGAATGGTGATGGTACACTGCAACCATTACAGGATACCGTTATTGCACCTCCAACAAGTTTGAAATATCCAATGAATTGGAGTGGTAGTGCTGAAATAGATTTTAATTCAAGGGGCTTTGTTACAACACTTCCAAAGACAATATGTGTCTATTCTAATATTAACCCCTCTTATGACTGTATAAAGGTATCAGCTACAAGGATAATCCTGGGTAAGTTAATAACGCAAGGGGTTTGTGATGCGGATAGCTGTGAACCGAAAAAGTAGAGGTTTTACACTTATCGAAGTCCTGGTTGCCATCTGTATACTGGTAATCGGTATGCTGGCTGTCCTCAGCGCCCTGGTGACGACTATGGAACAAAACCTTAATAACCTCTCAATGGATGAGGCGGTAAGAATTGCAGAACAGCAAATGAACCAATTGAGGAATACCTCCTTTACAGGCCTAACGAATGGTAACCTTCCTATTACAAGAAATTTCAGAAATTTTACAAGGACCTTTAACGTGGTATGGACAGTGACTAATCTGTCAGCCAGTAGTAGGACCATACAGGTAGTGGTGAGCTGGACACACAAGGGGATATTGCATCAGCACAACGTAACTTCAATTATGAGTAGCGAGCTTTAGAGGCATGGTTGATTATGCTTAAGAAAAGGGATGGGGTTACCCTTATTGAATTACTTATCGTAATGGCGCTGGTTGTGATTGTTTTGGCCATGACCACCAATACATTGCCTATAATTTTCAGGCAGTCCAGACAGCAAGCGCAGGTTGTAAGTGCCCAGATGGAAGGGATTATCGGTCTTGACATATTAAGGTCTGATATAGAACATGCAGGTTATGGGCTGCCATGGTCTTTTCAGCCAAGTACTTCCATTAGCTATAGTGAGGTATCGACTTCTCCTGCTGATACTTACAATGATTCGTCGAATGGTGTTCCGCGTGCCATTTTGAGCGGAAACGATACTATTTTTGGCAGTGGTTACATTAGTGGTTCAGATTACCTTGTAATTAAATCCCCCATGGTAGCTACGAACAATACAGCTACAAAATGGACCCATATAATTACCGGGCAAACTCCAAAATCCTGGACTTCAAATAATCTCCAAAACGGAGAAAGGGTGATTGTTATAAGACCAAGTGTTGGTGACACGGTATTCAAGGAATTGGTGATAAATAGCGCTGACAATAGTTTTTTTACTACTTTTGCATCTCCCTTTCCGGCTGCCTTTTCTCCTACAAAGCCGTCAGAGGTGTTTGTTATATATGGAGTTGATCCAGATACCAACTTGAGCATGCCTTTTAACAGGGCAGATTATTATGTGAGAAGACCTTCTACGAATATGCCTTCAAACTGTGCCCCCGGAACAGGGATTTTATACAAAGCTACTGTCAACCAGAGTGGTGGTGGGCTTAATGAGATGCCCCTCCTTGACTGTGTGGCCGACATACAGGTAATCTTTGGTTTGGATACAACTGGTAGCGGGACTGTTGGCACAAGAATGAACGATATAACAGCACTCACTGCACAGCAGATCAGGGAGCAGGTGAGAGAGGTAAGGGTATATGTCCTGATCCATGAGGGGGAAAGGGATAGATATTATACATATCCAAACAGTGTAATCACAGTCGGGGAGTTTGGTCTGGGAAGGGATTTTAACCTGTCAGCAAATATAGGCGCAAACTGGCAGAATTACAGATGGAAGCTTTATACAATGGTAGTAAAGCCGAAAAACCTTTACAAGTAGGGAAATAGTTAAGATGAAACATTTAAAGGGCGAAAAAGGTGCAGCGTTAATAACTGTACTTGCTATAATTGTTGTTTCTTCTATTCTGATTACAGTCATCTATTATTTTGCCTATAAAGGGACTGAGGTTTCAGGGCTTCAGAAGAGATACCAGACTGCAAAAGAGGCATCGATGGGAGGGGTAGAGGTCCTTTTAAAGGAGATTATCCCTTTAACCATTGGTGGAACAACTTTATCAAACACTCTTGCAGGCTTTAACGTGATTACAAGTGCCCAAATTGCACAGAGTATATCTAACGCCTGCTTTTTTATTAAACTACGTGTGTCAACGGATGACACAACAACTACCCCGAACTGGTCAGATAGTCTCTGTGATAGTACGTTAGACGCCAAGACACTTCCTGACATTAAGTTTACCCTTTCCGGTACGGCCCCTGCACAGCCTTTTGATGTTTATTTGAAGATAGTTGACACCACTATGGGTAATTCAAATACAAGCGGTATTGTACTTGAAGGTATGGGAACAGCAGAATCAGGTTCAGGCATGATCACCTCTCAACATTTCCCTTACATCTATAGAATTGAGGTTCAGGGGGAAAGACAGAATAGTCCTGCTGAACGAGCCAATCTTACAGTTCTCTATGCCTATTAAAAAAAAGAAAAGCATTAAAAGAGGGGAAAGCGAGAAAAGGTTTGTAGCAGATAGGAAGATAGTATACTGGTTACTTCTTGCAATATTTGTCATACTCCTGATTATTTATTTTGGTTATACAAAATCTAAGCCTGTCCTTGGGAAAAAAGTATCTATTGGAACGGGTGAGGCTGAGACCGCATCTCAAGCAGGAGAGGGGAGCATGGTAGATAAGGCAAAAGGTTATCCACCGGCACTGGCTAAGGCTAAATTACAGCTTGAAACAATCAATAACGTGGATACATTAAAGGTTGTAACTGAGGGAAAGGATAAGGATAGTAAACCAATTACATATGAATATGAGTGGACTAAGAATAGTGAGCCTGCCGGAAGTGTTGACAGCATTAGCGGATTTAAAAGGGGAGACAAGTTAGCTGTGAAAATAACACCCTTTGATGGTGAAGCTTACGGGCCACCAAGGGTCCTGACTACCGAGATAAAAAATGTTCCCCCGAGGATTATTGAACATCAGGAAACAACGTTTGATGGTAAAATTTTATCCTATCAGGTCAAGGCAACTGACCCTGATGGTGATCCAATTACCTATTCTTTGGTAGATCCCCCAAAAGGCATGACAATAGACAGTGCAAGCGGGATGATAAAATGGCCTGTAGATGAAACGGTTTCTGCTGGCACATACGGCGTAAAGGTCAAGGTCTCTGATGGTCAGGGTGGGGAGAATCTTTACACAATAAACATAAATTTAGGTAAATAGATTGCTGAAAAAGAAACACCAAATCGATTCTAAGATAATGTGAAATCCCCAGAAGATTAAATAAATGCAAAAAGAAAGGGATGATGATACACCAACGAATCAAATCAGTAAAGTTAGAAGGAATTTTTGCATTTTCAGCTTTCCTCCTTATCCCCTTTCTTGGTGGTAATCATCTTTCCCTCTATTATATAAATATAGATAGATTCTGGATCGAGACCTCGTTTGTTCTTTTAGTAATCATAGCTGCTGTAGCGAACTGGCTCAAGAAAAAGGAAGTACAGGCTGGTTTTTATAAATTTTTCATATTTTTTTTGCCCTTCGGGATAATTCACCTCATAAGTCTTATATATACATGGAACAGATTCAGTACCTTAAGTGACATAAATGTATTAATCTGGGTTATCGGGAGCGTCTATCTCTTTTTCTCATCAGATGACAAAGAAGTTTTGCTTAAAGCCCTCGTTATAGGAACATTTATCTCCTCTCTTTGCGCAATTGTCCAGTCAAAGATATTGTTCCCAAATCTCATGGAGATCTTTAAAGGAGGCAGATATGCCTTTATCGTAAAGGAACAACCAATACCATTTTCATCCTTTCTTTACCACAATATTCTTGGAGGGTATTTCTGTTTCATCCTGCCCATAGCAATCTATTTTGGCATCTTTAAAAAAAGATGGCTCTATGTTGCTATGGCTTCAGGTATAATATCAGGGCTCATCTTTGCAACATCAAGGATAGCTATAGGCATTGCATTATTGGTGGTTTTATACAGCACTATAGCTTTAGTAATGAATCGTGATATAAAGCGTTTTTTGATGCTTATTTTTATTGTTTTTATTGGCTGCGCTATTGCATTTTCACTTTTATACGGTAGTAAAAGGGATGTATCACAGGGAACGGGATTTGAACTTGAAAAAAAGATGAAGATAACCCGTTCCCATGTTTCTACCCTTGGCTTGAGGACAGAGATCTGGAAGAACGGATTAAATGCCTTTCTTGCAAAGCCTGTTATCGGGTATGGACCGGGAACATTTGAATATGCATACAGAAAATACTTTGACGGTGGGCTTTATACAAGATATGCCCACAGTTCACTATTAAAGATTGGAACTGAACTCGGTATTATAGGGGTTCTCTGTTCCCTATTTTATATAATCGGTTTGATCATTCATTTTAGGGTGAGGTTGAAAGAATCAAGATACTTATTTATTGTAATTTCTATTGGGTGTGGTTTTCTTTTTGGCCTTGTAGACTTTGCTTTTGACATCCCGGCATTTTCTATTACCTTTTTCGTATTATCTTCACTTTTTTTTGAAAAAAACATACCTGTAGCTGAAAAGACCTACAGGATTTTATTTTATCTTATTGCCCTTCTTATGATAGTTTCTCTTTTCTTTACAGTGAAGGTTAACCTATCCAAAAAGTCTCTTGAGAATGGTATTATATACGAGGAGAATGGCCTTTTGAAAGATGCATACCTTTCCTATAGAGATTCTATTAAAGAGATGCCTCTCAATAGTGAAGGGTATATGAAGATAATCAATGTCTTGATAAAATCATATAGAAATGAAAAGGATCTGGAAGAAAGAGAGAAGATTAAAAATGCTATAAATTCTTATTTGGTGAGGGCGGAAGAGATAAAAGATAATGATTCTGAGATGTTCTTTGTCAAAGGCATGGGTTATACATTTTGTGGTAATGTGGTAAAGGCAGAAAATTCCTTCCTTAAAGCCCTTTCTTATTATCCTTCTTCACCATACTATGTGTATGAAATTGCAAGGTTCTATTTTGAAAACAATGAACTAAAAACGGCAAAGACGTTGATTCATTCTATTGATTCATATATAAATAAGTATAAAAGCTCAAAAAATCCAAATGGTTTTTTTATGTACAAAATAAGAGATTTGGAATCGGAAATAGAGTATAAAGATGGGAACGTTAGTAATGCTTTAATGATAGAAAAAAAGAACATTCGTGATGTAAAAAACGAAGAATTTATTATATCAAGTATAAAATCAAGAGAATTTATCCAGAAAGAATTGTTCATCAAATATCTGGAAAAGAGGATAAATTTTTATGAAACTGAATTGAGAAAAGGATAAGTAAAAGGTGAATCTAAAGGTTCAACATTATATTGACTTAATAGCCGTCTTAACCGAGAAGGAAATAAAGGTTAGATACAAGAGCAGTGTCTTCGGCTATCTCTGGTCAGTAGCTCATCCCCTTGCTTTTGCCCTTGTTTTTTTTATTGCCTTTAAGGTTGTGGTAAAGATACAGGTGGAGGATTATGCCCTTTTTCTTATCGCAGGATTATTTCCATGGCAGTGGTTTGCAAATTCGGTGAATGCTGCTCCAAGGATATTTCTTGGGAACGCTTCAATAATAAAAAAGGTAAATTTTCCAAGAAATATAATACCTTTTACCCAGGTATTCCAGGATATGATTCATTTCATTCTGGCAATCCCTGTGGTGGTTCTCTTTCTTTTTCTTTATCATAAACTGCCTTCGTTTTCCTGGCTTTACGGTATTCCTGTTCTATTAATAATACAATTTCTGATGACCTATGGTATATGCCTGATGATCTCGTCAACAAACCTGTTTTTTAGAGACCTTGAGAGACTTACAATAATTTTTACAACAATGCTTTTTTATTTTACCCCTGTCATATATCCTGAGAAGATGATTCCGGTAAAATATAAACCTCTGATCAATCTGAATCCTTTAGCCCCTTTGATGATAAGCTGGAGAGAGTTGTTTTTAAACGGCACATTGTCTCCTTTATATCTCGCTGTTAGTTTTGGATATGCTATTTTAGCATTCATATTAGGCTTTTTGATATACAGAAAGCTTTCATGCAAGTTTGCAGAGGTTTTATGAGTGAACCGGTAATAGTTTTTGAAAGAGTGAGTAAGAGTTATCCAATGTATTATCATATTACAGGAGGGATTAAACATTTTCTTTTTCATTTTTCAAAAGGGATAAGCTCTTTAAGAAATTCTCGATTTGAGGCTTTAAACGATGTTTCTTTTGAAGTCTATAGAGGTGAAACTTTTGGTATCATTGGCAGAAACGGAGCAGGTAAGAGCACCACACTGGGTCTTGTTGCAGGCGTACTCAAGCCAACAAAAGGAAAAATAGTTGTGAAGGGCAGGGTCTTTCCCCTTCTTGAACTTGGTGCTGGATTTCATCCAGAGCTCACAGGAAGAGAGAATATTGTTCTTAACGGCGTCCTTATGGGGCTTACAAGAGCTGAAGTCTTGAGAAAGATGGAGGAAATAATAGAATTTGCTGAACTGAGGGATTTTATAGACCAGCCTATCCGGGTGTATTCAAGTGGTATGCTGACAAGGCTCGGATTTTCTGTAATTGCCCATCTTGACCCTGAAATATTATTACTTGATGAGGTATTGGCAGTAGGGGATATAGAATTTCAGAAAAAGTGTCTCAACAGGATGGCGGAATTTAAAAGAAGTGGTGTCACAATGGTTTTTGTTTCCCATTCAATGGCAAATGTAGAAAGAATTTGTGATAGAGTTATATGGCTGGAAAATCACTCTATCAAAATGGATAATGACGCCCATACTGTTATCAGTCATTATGCTCAACATTCTGTCAAATAATGAATTCGTCAAAATACAAGAAATTAATAATCGTTGCCTTGAAACAAACATCGTTTGGAATGAAATTATTAAGATATCATTATTTAAAAAAAGAAAGTTATGACAAAGCACTTCAAATTACCAGAGCACTAAAAATTCATAACGTTAGTAATATATTAATAGTATGCAGAAAGGTTAAAGAGTATGGGTTTAATGAAGCAATAAATCGTGAAGCTTTATTGTTTTTTAAAGAAATAAAAAATTATTATAAAGTGAAGTTAATATCGGTCGAATATGATATAGAAACAATAAAAAAAGAAGGTGAAATAAACTTTATTCCTTTTACCTATTTTCCGAAATACCTTTCTCTACAACCGGCTGAATTAATCCATATCTTTGATTCAAAGATTGAGGATATTTTTAATTATAATTTTGCACTTGAAAATTTCAAAGTAATATCTACGCTAACGTCAAATGAACCAGTTAATAAATCAGATATCGGTGAGTTTGACTTATCGCGTATTGTTCATGCTGTTGATCATAAACTACTAAGGCTTATTGTTCATTCAAAAAAAGCAGAAAAGGTACTCTACCATCTTGGAATTAAAGCAGATAGAATGCTGCTCCCATTTGTTTCAACAACATTTCAAAAACATAGAAGAAAAACGCTGGAATGTATCGGTTTTGCTTCGTCTCCTTTACAACCCAGCGATATCGAAAAAAAGGGTATTTTATTATTGAAAGAGATTGCAAAGAATAACAGTCAAATAAAATTTCTTGTTGCATGGCGAAACAAGTTAATCAGCGATGATGATTTAGGGAAACTAAAAAATGTAACAATACTCTATAACCCTGCTGAAATGTCGGAGTTCTATAACAATATAGATTGCATGATTATCCCATTTACTGATAAAGATAATCATGCTGCGCCTTTTTCATGTATTGAAGCTCTTAGTTGTCATATTCCGGTCATCATAACCAATATGCTTGATATTGCTGATATAATTGAAAAATTTGGTTGGGGAATTGTTTGTAATCCCGATGTAAAAGATATTTCGGATGCTATTCAATTGCTTATAAACCGATACGAGGCCTTTCTACAATCATTATTACGAAAGAATGTTTATGAAGTCTTTAATAAAGAACGCTATATAACAAATATGAAAGAAGTGTATGATGAAAGTATTGAAACGATTCAATCAATTTCTCTTCAAAAATGGGAAAATGCTCTTGAAGCTGAGAAAAAAGAGTTAATATTGGGCAGAGAAAGTATGAAAAATTATTACAATGAATGTAGTGTAGTGCAGGAATATTTTCAAAAAAGATTTGGCGAAGACAAGCATTTTAAGTTGCATCAAGAGCAAATGTCAGCCGTTGAAAAAATTCTTCAGAAATATTTCCAAGCTGCTCCTTCTGATGACACATACATTCTCGATTTAGCAACCGGTACTGGAAGACTTGTCCATATACTTTCTGATTTCGGGAAAGTTGTTCTTATTGATAACTCTTTTAATATGCTGAAGAGTCTTCAAAATAACCGTATAAAAATTTGTGGGGATTTATTCAATCTTCCCTTAAAACATTATTTTGACTGTATCACCCTGTTTAGAGTTCTGAGACATTACCAATTTTTTGATAGAAAACAACTGTATGCAAATCTATATAAAAGTCTTAAACAAGGTGGAATTGTTTTATGTGATGTACCATCAAGAAGTACAGAAATAGAAATGAGGAATATACAGGGTTGGCAAAAATACAATATATATGATTGTTTCTGGGAATTACCCGATTTCGAAAAAGAAATTGTCTTGTTTGGGTTTAAGCTTTATGAGCATATTCCAATTGGTTATTCATTAACAAGTGAGTATGAGAGAATATCAGGCAAACCTGTAGAACAAATTTGTGCAATACAAAAAGTATAATATATTGAGCATGGTATATGAAAGTACTGATTAACTGTATCCCACTCCTGACAAAACTTACCGGAGTCGGAGTATATACGCTCGAGTTATCTAAAAAACTATTACAACCAAAAGGACTACATGAATATATATTTTATTATGGTTATGCATCAAGTAAACTATTCACTTTTTCAGGTTCAAGAAAAAGCGAGGTAGTGCAGGTCACTAAAAAAATTTTTAAGAACATTCCTTGTGGGAGACAAATTATAAAAAATATTTTCAACAATATTAGGTTAAGGGATGTTGATCTCTATTTTGAGCCAAATTTCATTCCTAACATAAAAATAAAAACAAGGGCTACTGTAACTACTGTGCATGACTTTTCCTTTACCGTGAGAGAGTGGATACCAAAAGACAGATATGAATTTTTCAATGAAAACTTTTTTAAAGAGATTTATAAATCACATATTATTATTTCACCTTCCGAGTTTATTAAGAAGGAAGTGCTGGATAAGCTCACGTTTCCTGAGGAAAGGGTAGTGACAATCCACCATGGTATAGACCATGCAGTTTTTAATCAAAATCATACAGACTATGCAGGACAGAATTCATTACGGGGTAATATAAAAAAATTAGGAAATTATTTACTCTTTGTAGGTGCTCTCCAACCTCGCAAGAATGTAAAAGGGCTGATTCAGGCATACACCTCATTACCTGGGTCGTTTCATAAGGATTTTCAATTGCTCCTTGTGGGCTACGAAGGCTGGAATCATGGGGATATCTCAGAGATGATTGCAACAAATAAGAACATCCATATTTATGATTCTATCGAAAACAATAATGAATTGGCAGAGTTATACAGGAAGGCATCGCTTTTTGTATTCCCTTCCTTTTATGAGGGATTTGGATTTCCTCCGTTGGAGGCAATGGCTTGTGGTTGTCCTGTAGTAGCTTCAAATACATCAAGTATTCCCGAAATATGTGGAGATGCTGCTTATTATATTGATCCCCACAATGTGGAGAGCATCGCAAACGGTATTTTACGGGTTACCGAAGACGAAAACTTAAGAAAAAAATTGATACAAAAGGGGCTAGAAAGAGTAAAATTATTCACCTGGGAAACATCAGCTCAAAAGCATCGTGAGGTTTTTGAAAGCGTCTTAGGTCTTTAAAGGTGTATTCATGAAAAGCGTAATTATTCATGACAAGATAACAGAATTTGCCGGGTCTGAAAGGGTACTGGAATGCATTTATCAGGTTATACCTTCGCCGATTTATACCCTTATTTGTAATAGAGATGTTTTATTAGGAACACAACTTGAGAATGCTGAAATATTTACGACCTTTTTCCAAAAAATACCTCATATTGGAAAAATCTTCAGGAATCTACTGCCTTTTTTTGTTATCGCAATAGAGGGTATTAATGTGAGAAACTATGATCTTGTAATATCAAGTTCACATTCAGTAGCTAAGAATGTTCTTACTTTTCCTCATCAGTATCATATATGTTACTGCCATACACCTATGAGGTATGCGTGGGATTTATATTTTCAGTATTGGGAAGACATGGGTTTCAAAAAACCTCTTTTTGCTTTATTGATGAATTACTTAAGGGTGTGGGATAGGATAGGTGCAGAAAGGGTGGATCTTTTCATAGCGAATTCAAATTATACCAAAGAAAGGATTGAGAAATTTTATGGAAAAGATGCAGAAGTTTTATATCCACCGGTTGAAATTGAAGATGTGCCTGTAATTCATGATAAGGAAGATTACTATATTACAGTGTCTCGCCTTGTATTTTATAAAAAGGTGGATTTGATAATGAATGCTTTTAATAAGATACCACACAGAAGGCTTATTGTGATAGGGGATGGCCCAGAAAGAAAAAAACTGCAAAAAATGGCAGGTAAAAACATTAATATCATGGGTTATAAAAATAAAGATGATTTGATACGACTCCTCTCCAAAGCGAGGGGTTTTATATTTGCTGCAGAGGAAGACTTTGGCATCGCACCGGTTGAAGCACAAGGATACGGAGTGCCTGTTATTGCATTTGGTAAAGGAGGAGTGTTGGAGACTGTTTTAGAAAATGAAACAGGTATATTCTTTAATGAGCAGAATGAGGATGTTCTTATTAAAGCTATAGAACGCTTTGAAGGATTAGATTTTGATTATGAAAAGATAAAAAAAAGTGCAAGAAGATTTTCTAAAGAAATATTTATCGAGGGTTTCAAAAAGGTAGTGGAATCTCTGTAAATGGTAAAAGGAAAGAATATAGAAAAAGTGTTGATTTTTTTTGGGGACATTTTAGCTTTCTATTTGTCTATTTATTTTGCCTTTTATACGAGGCTGTTTCTTGAGGCCATCTTGCCGTTAATACCTCTGGGACATGAGTTTTCTCTCTATTTATCTAAGTGGTGGGCACCATTGGTAGTTCTCATCACAATTGGATATTATGGAGGATATGGAATTGTAATAACTATTTGGGATGAATTCCTTATTTTGCTGAGAAGTCTCTTTGTGTCATTTTTAACGGTTTGGGTCTTACTTTCATTGCAGAAAGAAGCAGAAACAGTATCAAGAGTTTTAATAACCTTGAGTTTTGTTTATATGATGATCACAATTCCATCAATACGTTTTTTATTGAAACTTTTTATATACCGGTTGTTTGATATGAGGAGCGAGTCCTTTTTGTTTGGTTTGCCAGGGGAAAGAGAACGTAACCTAATGAGATCATTAAATGACGAATGGTATTCTGGATATAAAATAATTGATATAATGCAAAAAAAATCCGCAAAAAATGAATTTAATACCTGTTTTGTTCCTATGTGGTATGCTGATGAAGGATTGATAAAGAGCATAAAAGCTGACTTTAGAAACCTCATATTCGTATCAGAAATATCCGGACTTTCGTTTATGAATACAGAAATTAAGACCTTTTTGAGTAAGAATATTGCGTTGATTACTACAAACAATGGTCTTCTCTCTACGCGAAAAATGGTTTTTAAGAGGACATTTGATATTTTTTTTTCTACATTGGTTTTTATAATTTTTATCCCTCTTTTCCTTGTAGTCATGACTATAATAAAAATTAGCTCCAAAGGACCTGTTTTTTTTGCTCATAAACGATGTGGGAAAAATCTTTCAGAATTCAATATGTTAAAGTTCAGGACAATGCGCATAAATTCAGATGATCTATTAAAAGAGTATATTTCTGAAAACCCTGATGCTTATGCTTATCTAAAAGAAAGGAACAAACTAAAGAGCGATCCGAGGGTAACAAAGTTTGGCTCGATATTGAGAAAAACTTCCATAGATGAATTACCACAACTTATGAATGTTATTAGGGGGGATATGTCTATTGTAGGTCCAAGACCAGATGCAAAAGAAGCAGTGGATAATTTTTTAAGCGATTATAGAGAAATCTACGCAAGGGTCAGACCAGGTATAACGGGCCTATGGCAGGTCAGTGGGAGAAGTGAGGTTAAATATCAAGAGAGGGTGAAGCTTGATTATTTATATGTATTAAACTGGTCCATATGGTTGGATTTTGTTATAATTTTGAAGACCTTTAAAGCTATACTGGGTGGAAAAGGTGCATATTAAAATATCTACTACTTATTTAGTCAATCAGTACTATCTAATTAAACTGTATAACTTTAATAGAATACGCTTAAAATCAATTAAATCTAATATTATCAATTAATTAAAGTAAGCTACCTCTATATTATATAAAAAAAGTTATGTACAGTATAATTTTTTTCTTGACAAATTAATTTATACTGTATAAATATAGTTATTATGGTTATTAGTCCGAATGGGGGGTTTTGTTGAATAGGCTAAATAATTCAGTATGTATTGATGTAAACCAGTTAAATGTTGATAAAAAAGGCCTGCCTAAAAAAATTGATATTTCATGTGCAATAATAAGCAATTACAATAAGTTAGATGTTATTGCAACCCCCTATATATTTAAAAAAGAATTGACAGAAAACAGCTTTTTTGCTAAAGTTTTCAAGGTGATAGAATTCAAAAAAATAATTCAAAACAATGTATATCTAAATCCCTTAAAAGAATTTGTTCCTCATGAAGGGAAAGTAGAAATTAGATGGGATCCGTTAACAAACTTAACATCCAGGATTGTACATTTTCCTGCTAAGAAATTTGCAAGGTTTAATTATGAAAGTATTATTAAGGCCTCTTTAGACACGGGGTGCCCATTTTGCCCTGAAAATATAGATTCTATGACATCAAAGTTTAATAAAGATATGTATGGCTCTGAAAGAATTGAAAGGGATGGAATAACAGTTATACCTAACCTTCTGACCTTTGATAAATATTGCCTCGTGGCAATCATTTCTAAAGAACATTTTGTTGATATGAGTACACTCACGAAAAATAATTACATAATAAAAGGGATTAGAGCGCTTTTGGATGTTTTAAAAATCATAAAAGAAAATGATGAGCAGGTAAAATATTTTTCAATAAATTGCAATTACATGCCCATGTCAGGAGGAAGTATTCTCCATCCGCATATGCAAGCTATAGCAGGTGAATATCCTACTAATTATCATGGGATCATGCTGAAAGAGAGCAAGGATTTTTATTTGAACAAAAAGAAAGTATTTTGGGAAGCCCTTATTGATGAGGAGAAGAGGCTCAATGAACGGTTCATCTCTAAAACCGGAAAAACATACTGGTATGCACCATTCGCTCCAAAGGGAAACATAGACATAGGTTGTATATTTGAAAAGAATTCTATATTTGAACTTGATGAAAATGATTTATCTGATTTCAACGAAGGTTTGAATAAGGTGTTAGTGTATTTTGATAAAGAGAATGTGTCGGGCTTTAATTTATCATTATTTTCAGGTATTTATGGAGAAGACTATTTTCGTGCGAATATGAGAATCATTGCAAGAAGATTTTTGCCACCGACAAATGCTGCAGATGCTAATTATTTTGATAAGATACATATGGAAAATACTTGTGTTTTTTTTCCAGAAGATGTATCAAATAACATAAGGGCTATATGGTAAGAGTTTGTTATAAAGAAATACTTTGTGGTGTAGATTGATTTAAATAGGAGGCATATGGCTTTAGAATTTTTAAAAAAATCAGATTTTATTGCCAGGCTTGGTTTAAAGACAGTAAATGATTTGATTGGTATAGATATAGGCACCACATCAATAAAACTCTGTGTCCTGAAGAAAACAAAAGATGGTTTTAAATTAGAAAACATTGCAAAAAGGTCATACGAACAAGACCTTTTGAGTGATGGTATCATTATAGATAATACCTTTATTGCACAAGAGCTAAAGAATTTAATTTTAGAAAACAAAATAAAGAGCAGAGACGTGGCTTGTGCGTTATCAAGCTATACAGTCATTATAAAAAGGGTCAACATACCCTTCCTTGAAGAAGAGGCATTTGAGAATAGTATTAATTTGGAAGTTGAATCTGTTATTCCTTTTCCGTTAAAGGATATTTATTATAGCTACTATGTTATGGGTGTTGATGAGGAAAAAGAAGACATGATGAAGGTACAAATTGTAGCCGCAAAGAAGGAAATTGTTGATGGATATATAACAGCATTTCATATGGCGGGCTTGGACCCACAGATACTGGATGTAGATATTTTTGGTGTTACTAATATAATAGAGCAAATATATAATCCCAAAGATTTTTCTGCAGTGGCTGTTGATATAGGGGCATCTGTGACAAATATAGCAATAATGAAGGGGGAAAATATAGAATTTACAAGGGAAATATTAATGGGAGGAAAGTATATTACCAATCAGATTGAAAAATCAACCAAGCTCTCATATACGGAAGCAGAGGAAAAGAAATTAACAAATGATAGCTTAGTTTCATACCTGTTTGAAGATTTTATATTTAATATTTCTTCTGAGATAAAAAAGACTATAAACTTTTATATTGCCACAAAACCAAAAGAGACCATTGGGAAAATATATCTCACAGGGGGTTCGTCCTTGCTTCCTGGATTAAAGGAAAGGATAGGGGAGGACAACAAGATAGAGGTAGAATCTATAAATCCATTTCTATTTTTGAATGAAGAGGAAAGCAGATTACATGCCTACGAGGATCTTAAAGAATTCATAGCAATCGCGATATACCTCTCTTCAAGAGTTGGAGATATAGCGCTATGATAAAAATCAATTTATTACCCAGAAAGGCTCGGAAGGGTGTATTTAAGTATGACTTATATATTTTAATATTTGTGGTTTTAGTTAATTTTTTGGTAATAGGTGGAATTTATTATAAGAACACAAGTGATATAGCAAATTATAAGAAGATGATAGAAAATACGAAGAAAGAGATTGCAAGCTTAGACGGGATATATAAAGAATATATGAGCTTGGAGAGGGAAAAGAAGGAAATTAAAAGAAGGATACAGGCGATAGATAATATAAAAGAGGGCAGGGCACTTGCAGCAAGAACGCTTTTTGATCTCACTTCAATTGTGAAGGAGAGTGTATGGTTGAAAAAATTTGCAAAGAAAGATGATAAATTTGAATTAGAAGGCCGTTCTTTGGAGAATGAGTCCATATCAGATTTTATTGAAAGTATTTCCAAGATTCCATATATAAAAAATGTTGAGTTAAAGAATATAGAAGATGTCAATGAGGGTGGTATTGCAATTAAAAAATTTATAATAAATGGGAATATTTCGCTATGAAATTAGACCTTAATGTAAAAGGGATAGGCAAAAAGCTAACTAAAGTTTCAAGAATATATAAGCTGATATTTATATTGGGTATTAACATATTAATTTTTGTATTATTGTTTTTCTTTATAATTAAACCTCAGTTTGAAACGAAGAAGAAATTGCTTACAGAGTATCAGGGGATTAAAAAGGACCTTGAAAAAATGATTGCTGTTAAGAATAATATGGAGAAATCTCGGAAAGAGTATACAGAATTACAGGAAGCATTGAAACAAGTTTTAAAACAACTGCCGGAGACTAAAGACATACCAAATTTACTAAGAAACGTTTCTAATGTTGGTACAGAAACAGGGATAAAGGTAAAATATTTTGAACCAAAGGCAATGCAAAATAAGGAATTTTACGCAGAATTGCCATTTGAAATAAAGTATAGCGGATCTTATCATAATATAGGGTATTTTTTTGATGGTGTGAGAAAATTAGAAAGGATTATACACATAGCGAATTTTTCTCTTGATTCGAAGGGTACTCCTGCTAAAATTGTTTTAGAGGGTTCATGCCTAGCAAAAACATATGTGTATTTAAAAGAGCAACCCAAACCAAAGAAGGAAGAAAAAAAGGGAGAGAAAAAGGAAGGTAAAGGTGCTGAAACTCCAAAAAAGTAGCTGTTTAATTTTTGCTCTTGTTTTTCTTTGCTCCTTTGCATATGGTGCAGAACCCAAAAAACCTCCAGAGGAGAAAAAATCTCAGATCAATAATTTCACTTACACATCAAAGGATAGAAGAGACCCTTTTGAGCCAGTATATCTTTTAAAGGCAAAGAAGAACAAGGAAAGGTTAGTTGCAAAAGGTAAAAGAGGAACCGTTTTGAAAAGTGGTTATGAGCTTGAAGAACTTAAGCTTGTTGGCATTATTAAAAAAGACAAGAGTAAATATGCGATGATGGAAGATTTACATGGAAGAGGGATTTTATTTAAAAAAGGAGACCCTATTAATCCCACTATGTCTATTACGGATATTCTTGAAAGCAAGGTTATTTTAGGATACAGTGTAAGGGGTGAAACAAGAAAGTTTGAATTAGAAATACAGAAATGATGAGGGTGTAAATATGCGAAGAAAAATTTTACTATTTGTTATTATACTTTTATTAGTACCCTTTATTGCTTTTGGGCAGTTTGCTAAAAAGGATGCTTCTAAAATCTCTTTTGACTTTATGGATGCAGATATAAGAAATGTATTGAGAATCCTGGCAGAAATCTCTGGTAAAAACATTGTTATTTCAGATGCTGTAAAAGGCAAAGTTACTATTAAGCTTGATAATATATCGTGGGACGAGGCACTGGATGTGATTTTAAAAGATAACGACCTTGCGAAGATTGAGGAAGAGAACATTATAAGAATTGTGACTTCAAAGAAGTTTTTTGATGAAAAAAAGAGAGAGAGGGATGAAGCTTCAAAATTTTTGAAAGAGAAAGAATTAAAATCTAGTATGGGAATAGACTTTGTCACTGAAACAATTTTTATCAACTATGCTGATGCTGCTGAAGTAGAAAAGATGATAAGCGGGGAAACTGATAAGGATAAGAAATCAAAGGGGCTTCTCTCACCAAATGGGACTGTTAAATTGGTTAAATGGACGAACGCCCTTATTATAAAAGATACAAAAGAAAATATTGAGCAGGTTAAATTGAGAATTAAAGAGCATGACATTGTACCACCTCAGGTTCAGATTGAGGCGAGAATTGTACAGGCAAATTCAGATTTTGCAAAACAATTGGGCATACAGTGGGGAGCCAGTTATAAAGGGACACTTGACCGTAAGAACATGGAGATCACGGGAGCAAAAAATCCAACAGCTGCATCAACAACCACTTCATATACGGCAACAACAGGAATGGAGGCCCTTAGGGGCGCAACTGGAGCATTCCCATACAACGTCAATTTACCTGCTGCAGTTGGTGTAGGAAGTGGTGGAGTTCTTGGTATATTTTTGGGAAGTGTTACAGATACATTTCAACTGGATTTACAACTTAGTGCCCTTGAAGGGGAAGGGAAGGGTAAGATTATTTCAAATCCAAAGGTCGTAACTTCTGACAATCAACCGGCAAAGATTGCCCAGGGCACATCTGTTCCCTATCAAACTGTCTCAATGTCGGGAACCCAAACACAATTTATAGATGCTGTACTTGGTCTTGAGGTAACCCCGCGTGTTACTAAAGATGGTAATGTAAGACTAAAAATAAAGGCAACGAAAGACCGTCCTATCTATGTTGCAGGTAGCCCTATTCCTGGTATTGATAAAAAGGAGGCTACTACTGAAGTCATAGTAAAAGATGGGGAAACTGCAGTGATCGGTGGTATATATGAGTCTACAGAGACTGAAACAGAGGATGGCATACCAATCCTCAGGCATATACCATTATTCGGCTGGTTGTTTAAAAAGGATGTTACAAGCAAAAGCAAAACTGAACTTCTTATATTTATAACACCAAGAGTAATAAAAAACCTTTATGCTGAAGAGGGATATAAATGAAAAATAAATATCAAATAGTCTTTTTTGAAGTAAGCTTAGTTTTTTTATTTTTTTTCCTGATAATACTACCATCAAAAAACTCCTACTGTGAAGAATACATAAAGGGTGAGATTATTTCCTCTGTTTCACAGAATCAACTCAGCCTTCTCGTAGGTGATAAAGCAGTTGTAAGTCTTGGGATGAAGGATGGTGTGATAAAAGGGGACCTTTTAAAAATTACAGACAATACTGATGTTGGACTTATAAACCCAATTGGCCAGTGTGCAGTATTGAGGGTTAATAATGATAATAGTATATGTGAGATAATAAAACTTCAAACAGAAATTGATACAGGCAGTCCTGTATTTATAGAGAAATTGAAGTACACTGAAGAAAAATTTTCCCCTATCGTCTATGGTTTGCTCTCTAAAACAGTTAATCCTTACGAACCGCATAAAAGGGTTAAGGTCTTTATTTATAATATCTTTGACGAGAAAAATGATGTGACAAAATTTTCAATGAAATTGAAGAAAGAGATAGAAAGTATTTTTTCTCAAAAGAGCAAGATTATTTTAAAAGGTGCTTTGAAAACAAAAGACTTCCTGTTTTATCCCAGTGTATATAAGGAATATAAAGGAATGCTCGATGAATTTATGAAAATAGAAAATATTGATGTTTTTATCACCGGTACATATGTTTTAGAAAATGATAAGGTTAAGATCTCTTTATATAAATTTGATAAGTATTTTGGTGATATAAGGACAACACTTCAAATACCTTTAGATAAAGAATTGACAGAGGTATCAGAAGTTTTTATTCCATATAAGCCAATTAAGAAAGAATATGTACCATGTAAGGTTGTTTATAAAGAATATCAATATATACCTCATAAGGATGAGAAGATTGATATAGTGAAATATGAAGCGAATAAAGATGCTTTTAGAGAATATGAATTAAAAAGGGTAAACTTTAATATTATAAACCCTGTAGATACAACAGTTATGGTTGATAATGAAAAGCTGAAATTTGATGCGAAAAATGAAACTTTATTGTCATTAACTAAGGGAACGCATAAAATATTAGCATCCTTTAAGAGAGGATATTTTTTAAACACAAAGGATATACCCATATATGTTTCTGTTAGAGATATAAAAAAGGAAATTATGTTGAATATTGAAAGGGAAGGGAACTTTGTTGTGGAAATAGATTTAAATCCTTTTTTTGAAAAAGATAATATAATGTTTAAGATTTATAAGGAAAAAGAGAAGGTCTTTTATCTGTTAAAGCCGGTAATTCTAATTGAGTCCGATAAACCTATTGAGAGTTTTAAATATTAGTATTTATTTAATTTGAGGCTTTCAAAATTTATTACCCTTTGCGGTATCTCCTCGAGAAGAAAATCAGAAGATTTAATTCGTAGTGGAATAGTAAAAGTAAATAATGTTGTCATATTTGAACCACAATTTAAAGTATTACCTGAAATAGATATTGTAACTGTATATAATAATAGAGTTAATCAAACAAATAGTAAAATTTATGTAGCCCTCAATAAGCCAGTCAAATATCTATCTGATTTGTCTTATAATGATGATAGAAGTATTGCAAGAAGCCTGATAAACATTGATGCTTATTTATTTCCAGTTGGTAGATTAGATTATTATTCTGAAGGATTAATGGTTTTTACAAATGACGGTGATTTTGCTTATAAGATAATGCATCCTAAATATGAAGTAGAAAAAGAATATCAGGTGAAGTTTAAAGGAATACTCAGTAGTGAAGATATAAAAAGAATTAAAAAAGGTCTTTTAATTAATGGGTATATATATAAAATTAATAAAATAATACTGTTTAAAGAATCTTTTAAAAATAGTTGGTATAAGGTTACTGTTAATGAGGGAAAAAATAGGATGATCAGGATAATTGGTGATCAAATTAATCATAAAGTTATTAAATTAAAAAGGGTAAGAATAGGAAACATTAAACTTGGTAATCTTAAGCCTGGTGAATATAGGTTTTTAAAAAAGTAAGATATATCGTCTTGTAAAATGCCCCCAGATTGATATTTTTATGAGTTTAGTAGTTAGGCACCCCATATTTTAAACGTATGCCTGAGAGTAAAATAAGGCACATTAATAATAATATGAATTATAATTAGACAGTAATATTTAAACTGTATAATATTTACCTCATATTATAAATCATATGTAATAATTGTTTTATTTATTTGACTTATTAATAATTTTTGAATAGTATTTTCTTCTCATATGAAAGACAATTCATATTTAAAATGGGCAGATATATTCAAAACAATCGGTCACCCTATAAGAATAAAAATTATAGAAACATTATTAGAAAATGAAAAGTGTGTAAGAAATATATGGAGATATTTGGATCTTCCACAATCAACTGTTTCACAACATCTATCAATTTTAAGAAGCAAGGGCATAGTTGAGAATGAAAGAGAAGGCTCTAGTGTTAAATACTTCGTTAGAGACAAAAAAATAGAGGAAATAATAAAAATTATAAAAAGTAATAAATAATAGTTAACATAATATTCCTTATCAGAACCTTTATTTTTCAATAAACCAAATCATTGATCCCCATGCTTCAACCCCCCACTCTTTTAAATATTATTATATAACTGATTTTTTATATGTTTTTAGACAGGCATTAATTTCTGAATCACATTCCAAGCATCGCATTGCTTCACTTTGTCCTTGATCTTGATTAAATCCAAGCTCAACTTCTGTAAAATTATTTTTTCTTTCATTAATTAGTAATTTGTTTTCTTCTATTCTTCTAAGATCAGCAAAACCTTTTTTCCTCCTTCCAAGGGTAAGTTGAATTAGTGGTATTTTCACAAAAGTTTCATCTATGTTACCGTCTCCGCCTAAAAATCTGTCGATTGAGCTTGCTGCCCTTCTTCCGGCTGAAATGGCTTCTATGATAGTACCAGGTAAACCGGCTACATCGCCCCCTGAAAAAACACCGGGTATATTTGTTTCCTGAGTTGTTTTATTAACCACTATGATTCCGCGGTCAACCTTCAATGGTACTTTGCTGCCCTCTACAAAAGAAAGGTCAGCTGCCTGTCCTATGGCAAGCATCACTATGTCAACATCAACTAACGTCTTAATGTTATTATCAAGGGTAGGATTAAAATTATTGTCTTTATCAAAAACTGAGGTGCATTGAATAAGTTCTATTCCTGAAACATTTCCGTTACTTCCCAGTATTCTGGAAGGGCCCCATGAGGGCATTATAATAATCCCTTCTTCCAGTGCCTGTTTGATTTCCCACTCATTAGCTGGCATTTCTTCACGACTCTCCAGACAGGCCAGAGTTACCTCTTTTGCACCAAGACGGAGTGCAGTAAGGGCAACGTCAACCGCAACATTTCCACCACCTATTACAATCACCCTGTCTTTTAAAATAATCTCTTTTTTTTCCTTTAACTCATAGAGAAAATCTACACCCCAGAAAACACCATTCAAATCGGCCCCTTCCAGGCCTATTTTTCTACTCAATGACCCACCAGTAGCAATGTAAACTGCTTCATAGCCATCGGCTTTCAACTGAGGTATGTCAAAATCCCCTCCCAATTTTTTTCCAGTCTTTAATTCAATTCCGACATCCAGAACCTGTTGAATCTCTTTTTTTACAACTTCCTGAGGTAAACGATAAGCCGGAATGGCAGAGTACATCATGCCTCCCGGTTCGGATTTCCCTTCAAAAATAATAACCTGATGGCCCTTTTTCCTAATATAAAATGCTGCAGTAAGACCGGATGGACCAGCCCCGATGATTGCTATCTTATGGCCGGTATCTTTTGAAACCTGTAAAAACTTTTCATGTGAGACTTTTTCGTTATCAGCCACGTATCGTTTGAGAACACATATGGAAACGGGGTTGTTTACCTCCCCGCGCTTACATTTATCCTCGCAGGGCCGGGTGCAGACACGACCCAAAATACCAGGGAAAGGAACCTTTTCTCGAATCAGAGCGTATGCTTCGTCAATTTTCCCCTGGGCTATAAGTCTTAGGTATTCTGGTATATTTATGTGAACGGGACAGGCAAGAATACACGGTGGCCCCTCAGGTACCCATTTTTCAGGAGATGACTGGCGTAAAAATCTTATAAGATCAAGGATTTTAATTCCATTTGGGCATGCATCTTCACACCTGCCACAGGTCGTGCATGACCATGGCAATGGAGAATCAGCAACTTCATCAGCCAGATCAAGTTCAAGATGTCTTATAATGCGCCGGATATTGAAACCATTCTTGCCAGTAAGAGGACATGCAGAACTGCAACATCCACACTGTTCACACACCCGGAACATTGATACATTGTAAACATTTTTTGCCAATTCAGACTTACCCATCTCCATCTCTTTTGTCGCTAATTCCATGTATTCACTCCAGGTTAAGTTGTTTCACCATATTTCTCATAATATTTGCAAACTTAGGACCATCTGCTGCTGAACACCAGTCGACCCAAAGTTTTTCAGGATTATAGCCTTTTCTGGCAAGGGTCTTTTTGACCCTTTCCATCCGTTTTTCAGCCTTATAATTGCCCACAATGTAATGACAGGTCGGGAATTCACATCCTCCTACAAATACTCCCGCCGCACCAAGCTCAAAGGCACGAAACACATGTTTTGCTGCAACCCGTGCCGAACACATCACCCTGATGAGCCTTGCATTTGGTGGGTATTGCAACCTGCTTACACCTGCCATATCTACTGCCCCCAAGCAGCACCAATGACAGACAAAGGCAACAATCTTTTCTTCAGGTTTTTCTTCAAGGGCAGCTTCTACCTGGGCAAGGATTTGTTCATCTGAGAAATGAACAACTGTTATTGCATTTTTCGGACAATCTGCAGCACAGAGACCACATCCTTTACAAAGGGCTTTAATTACAGCAGGTTGTTTTTCAGCTGCCCATTTTATTGCACTATAAGGGCAGTTATCAACACAAATCCCGCAACCGTTGCATTCATTAAGATTTATATCTGCAACAATGCCTTCTGCTTCTATGTAGCCCCTCTTCATTGGAATAGAAGCTCTCATTGCTGCTCCAATAGCTTCCTCACAGGTATCCTTTACATTTTTCGGTGATCGGGCACCACCACATAGAAAGACCCCGTCTGCTGGAAAGTCTAAAGGTCCCAGTTTGATATGTGCTTCCTGGAAAAATCCTTCCGCATTTGCTGAAACCTTCAGCTGACCTTTGACTTGTTCAACACTTTTGTCTCCTTCGAAGGCTGTGGTCAATACAAGGAGATCTGCTGGGATTGTAAATTCTCTTCCTAGGAGGGTATCATAAACCTTCACAGATATTTTAGCATTGTCAATGGATGCTTCAGGGTATTGGTTGTCTGGAAAGCGGATGAATTTGATACCCACCTTTTTTGCTTTTTCAACCATGCCGCGCTCTTCTTTTACCATACACAAATTCCGATAGAGGATAGAAACCTTCATGTCATCTCTTAGGTTTTTTAATGCCAGAGCATTTTTTACTGAGACCCAGCAGCCAATATTGCAGCACCCACGAGTCTCATTCATTGAATTCACACAGTTGATGATCACCACATTCTTTACATTATCAAACTTGTTGTTCTTTAGAAGTTTCTCAAGCTGAAGCTCTGTAACCACACAGGGGTTTTCCCCGTAACCGAACTGGCCAGTAGGTTCTACCTCCTGCATGCCAGTAGCAACAATAACCGTGGAAGCGTCAAAGGTTTCTTCCAATCCGTTCGATTTTACCGTAACCTTGTAATTCCCGATGTATCCTGTGATATTTTCGATAGTGGCGCTGGTATATACCTTAATATTAGGATACCTGGAAATAAGTTCGACTTTAGCTTTAACAAGCTCATCCGAAGGAATTTCGCTTTCATTATAGGATATTTGCCCTATTTTGTTTAGAAGACCCCCGAGTTGAGCCTCTCTCTCCACTATTGTGACATTAAAACCTTGATCAGCCAAATGCTGTGCCGTTGTCATGCCTGCTATTCCACCACCAATAACGAGACAATCGGTTTTGACAGGAAGTTTGATTTCTTCCCCTTCCTCAAGGAGCATAGCCTTTGCAACACCCATCTTGATCAGGTCCTTTGCTTTTTCTGTAGCGATCTGAGGATCGCTCATGTGAACCCAGGAATCCTGTTCCCTGATGCTCACAAATTCAAGGAGATATGGATTCAAACCTATTTCTTTTACTGTTCTTTTAAAAAGAGGCTCGTGTGTCCTCGGCGTACACGCTGCAACGACAACCCTGTTGATATTATTTTCTTTGATTGCTGTTTGAAGCTGAGCTAAGGCGTCAACAGAACATGACCATTTGCTGGCATCAGCAAAAACCACCCGTTTAAGACCTTTGGCATATTCTACTACCTCCGGCACATTTACAAAACCCCCAATATTTGAACCACAGTTGCATACAAACACACCTACCCTAATGTCATCTTCACTCATTTTTTACCTCTAAAATTCAGGGTATAGGTTTTAGGTAAAAGATTATTTTACTATCCTCTATTCCCTACCCTCTGCTCCCTACTTTTACAACTGCTTTCAGACTTGCTGCTAATGCCTGAATGACAGACTCAGAAATATCGATTGGACTTGTGGCACCACCACATAAATAGATCCCTTCAACATTAGTCTCTAAAGGGGCCATGAGGGGCTCTTTTTCTTTGAAGAAACTGTATTCGTCTAATTCAATACCCAATACCTTTGCTAATCTTTTATTTCTGTCCCCTGGTAGAAGTCCCATGGAAAGAACGAGAAGTTCCACATCTTCGTCTTTGATTTCACCTGTATCCAGATCTTCGTATTTGACGGTTAAATTCTTAGTTTCGGGATCTTCAAACACATCGTATGGCCTTGCCCTTACATAACGTACACCATGCTCCAGGGCTTTTTTATAGAATGCCCAGAAGCCTTTCCCATAGGCTTTTAAGTCATTATAAAAAATTACAGCTTCCACAGAATTATCGTGTTCTTTCGTAATGATCGTCTGTTTTGCTGCAATCATACAGCATACTTTTGAGCAGTAAGGAAGCCCCTCCTTAAGTCCCCGTCCAACGCACTGAATCCATCCGATCTTGTGGGGATGTTTTTTGTCCGAGGGACGAATAATGTCTCCTCCTGTGGGACCACCTGCATTCATGAGCCTTTCAAATTGAACGTTTGTTATCACATTCTCGTAAATATTATAACCGTAGACTCCTGTTTCAGGTTCTGCCGGCTTTATGCCTGTTGCAACAACAATACTCTTCACTTCAATATCCATTGGTTTATCAGACTGCCAGAGAACGACCGCATTCTTGCCTTCTTTTAGACATGCTTTTACACAAAGGGCTATAGGACACTCACGGCACTGGCTGCAGTCAACCACACACCCCCCTATGCACGCACCTTGTCCCCGCATTTTTCCGGTACGACATCTTGAATCAACTACACCTGCATTTGGCACAGCCTGAGGGAAAGGCATATGGATTAATTTCCTTGTTCCACCAATCTTGCCATCCAACTCATCAGGAACACTGATTGGACATGCTTGCACACACGCACCGCAGCCTGTACACTTTTCCTCGTCAACAAACTTTGCTTTTTTTAATAGCCTAATCTTAAAATTTCCATTTGTCTTATTTACCCGCCGAACTTCAGTATTTGTTAAAATCTCTATGTTTGGATGGTTGTCGACTTCGTACATACGAGGAGCTTCAATACATATAGAGCAGTCATTGGTAGGAAATGTTTTATCCAACCTTGCCATCATTCCACCAATGCTTGCTGTATCGTCAAGGAGATACACCTTGCAACCGTACTCCGCAGCATTTAATGCCACATGAATTCCCGCAACACCTCCACCAATTACTAAAATTGTATCAGGCATATATTACCTCTTGATAAGAACCTATTTTTGAAGGCCAAAGATGGTTACAGCACTTATATGGATACCAACATTACCCCCTACGTTGTGAATGAGACCATATCTCACATTTTTTAGCTGTCTTTCGGGATTATCAACCTTCCCCTGCAACTGCTTATAGACTTCGTAGGCCATTCTGAGCCCACTCGCTGAAAGTGGATGGCCAAAACACTTCAAGCCGCCATCTGTATTAATTGGCTGTTTACCTTTTAGAGTGTACCGTCCTGCCATAATATCCTCTGGTGCTCTACCACGAGGGCTGAATCCAAGGTCTTCAATGGTTATAAGTTCAGTGCTGCTAAAACAATCGTGTAATTCAGCCATGCTAATCTCTTTTCTGGGATTTGTTATCCCTGCCTCTTTATAGGCCGCATTAGCTGCAGCAACGTTTTCTGGAAAATGTAAAAAATCAAACTCAGTTTTAGTTGTTGATTGTGCAGCACCCGCTGCCATTCCGATACCTTTTACCAGTACATAATCTTTTCTTAAACTTTTGGCTATCTCAGGCGTAGTAACAATGGCAGCGGCTCCCCCGTCACTCATACCGCAGGCATCGTATAGTGTATAGGGCCAAGAAATGATTCGGGCTTTGAGGACATCATCGATTGTTATTTTTCTGTGAAGGTGAGCCTTCGGGGTTAATAATCCGTTTTCATGGTTCTTCACATTAATCATACCCAATACTCGCTTGAATCCCTCAAAGTCCCATTTATAATAATCACGATAGTGGTAGAAATATCTGGTAGCATACTGTCCAAACTGGCTTGCTGGAGGTATGTCCCACTCTGTCATTGCCCTATCTAATGGTTCTTGAATAAAAAGGCCAAAACCACCATGATGATCCTTTGTCTTCTCTACCCCGCAAGCTAATGCAATATCATAAACACCAGAGGCTACACCGAGGCATGCATTTCTAAGTACATCTTGTCCCCCACAGCAAAAATTTTCTACCCTGGTTATTGGTATATACTGAAGCTTTAGGGCTCGGGATAGATGGGCACCGGTGAATCCTGATTCACGGCTCGCATACCAGGCAGCCTGGATCTCTTTGGGTTCTATACCAGCATCCTTAAATGCCTCATAGCATGAATCTACAATGAGGTCTTCGATGCTTTTATCCCATAACTCTCCAAATCTCGTGCAACCCATTCCAACTATGGCAACCCTGTCTTTAATACTTTCCATGATTGTAACTCCTTATTATTTATTCAAAGGTTAAGGCTCAGGTTGAGATTAAGTTTCACAAAATCTTTATATTGTTTTGACCTTAACCTCAACCTGAGCGTGATATTTTTCATCATCTTGACGGTTTGGCTTCCCAGAAGTAACTATATACACTTTCTCGGAGTGCTATCTCCCCCCACAGTACATTTCGCCTGAAAGTCATTTCAACTGGTAAACCAACATCAATTTTATCTGTATCAACTTCTGTCATGTAACATTGTATCCTGCCACCACCTTCGAAATCTACCTCAACAGTCACCGTAGGAATCTCAGCACGGGGTGTTATATAATCAAGCGTATAAGTAAATATGTTTCCCTTTTTACCAACAAAGCTATATGATTCCATCTCATCCTTTGCCTGACAATTGGTGCATATCCTCTGCGGTGGATACTGAACATAACCACAGGCTTTGCACTTGGAACCGTGGATACTGATAGTCCGGCTATATTCTCTTTTCGCTGCAACTGCTGAATAAGCTGCATGAGGTCCAGTGGTCTTGCTTACAGGCAGTAACGAACGCCATTGTAAGTATTTTAAATAATCAGTAAGTATCCGTTTGGAGGCAAGATGTTTGCTGATCCCTAAACCCTTACCTCTAATTTTTTCAATATTTTCAGTTACCTTGCAGGCAAATGCATCAGCTCCATTCCCATAGCTGGCTAGCAGGATTAGGTCACCTGCCTTTGCTTCTTCCAGCACTGCAACAAGGAGCATTAGTGCAGAAGCAGAACCTGTATCACCCATAATATCGATTAGTGGATTCTGTAATTGACTTTGCACATCAAATTTTAGACTTTTAGCTAAATCGGCACCCCTTCTCTGATCAGGACTATAGAAAACAACCTTTGTGAAATCAGAAGGTTTGTAGTTAAATCTTTTCATTAAACCGATAACTGCTTTATACATGGAGGGCATATAACCTTGTTCTGTAACGAACCTGTCTTCCCATGTATTTACAAAGCGATCGTTATCACTGCGCCATATGTCGATTATTTCATTATATACTGAATAGCTTCCCTCGACAGTAACAGCAACATCCGTATCGCCAATAAGTAAAGCAGCCGCACCATCGCCTAAATTTTGTTCAATTGTTGATCCAGGAGCCCCCAGTCTACAATCAGCTGCACTCACAAGCACTTTTTTATTTGTACCTGCCTTAACTGCGTCAATGCCTGCCTTAAAAGCAGCTGTACCTGCCCTCAGGGAATTGCCAAATTCGGCAGCATATACATTTTCATTCAGGTCAGATGACATAGCGATAGTTGTAGCCCCTAAATGTTCTTTATATAGTGAAGTAGTAGTACCAAAATATAAGGCGTCAATTGTCGATCTATCTATTCCCTTAAGACAGTCGTGTATTGCCTCCACTGCCATGGTTATACTATCTTCATCGAAGTTACATATAGCCTTTTCACCCCTCCCCCGTATAACCTTTTTATCTAACCGAAATAATGGAACATAAGCACCATATGAAGTAATACCTACCAATTTTGTTTCCTCCTTTCTCCCCCATACCCAATCGGGCTATCAAGTTTCATATACTTAATTATTTTTTATAGACTGGTTGTCTTCTTTCGAGAAAAGCAGAAATACCTTCTTTCGCAGCCTCGGTGCATGCAGTTTCACCAAACCCCTGATATCCAATTTCCAGAGCATCTGCAAACCGGTAGGTTTTTACCCCATCCTCAATTGTTTTGATAACAATGGAAACGGCTTCCTTACTTAAGGGTAACTTACCAGCCATTGGTACTTCTGGAATCTCTATTCCAGATATTTCTACCTTTCCATCCGGGATTCGTTTTATTTTCCCTTGGAGGTTTTTAACCTCCCGTATCGCTTCTTGGATCATCTCATAATAACTATCTGTAACTTTACTCACCATCCCAATATCTGCTGCCTCTTTTGCATTTACAGGTCTGGCCAGGCAGAGCATTTCATGAAAAACCCTTACTCCTTTCGGCCACTTTCGATATGGAACAATACATCCACCGATGCCAGGTAAAATACCAAGGGTAATCTCAGGAAACTGAAATCTGGCATTGGTAGTAGCTACCATACTGTGACACCGAATAGCAATCTCTAAACCTCCACCCATTGCTAAACCATTGATAGCAGCAACTGCTGGTTTTTCCATTTGATCAATAAACAATTGTACATTTGCACGACCACGTGCATAATCGGCCGATGCCTCCTTATTGCCGAGTAGCTGGGGAAATCTGCCGATGTCTGCACCGGCTGAGAATGCTGCTGTGCCATATCCGGTAAGGACAAAACCTTTTGTTTTTGCGTCATCTTTATATTCTTTTAAAACACCCATAATTTCGTCATTTACCTGATCGCTGATAGCATTCATTGCCTGTGGACGGCGGATAGTGACAATCTTAACACCATCGATATCATCGACCAGTAAATACCGGTTGAACTTTTGGTACTCTTCGTAAGGTTTCTTTGCCGAGGGGAAACCCGGGCGGTCTATCTCCAATTTCTTCATGATCCTGCTTATTTCCGCATCGCCGAGTTCCCGCATGAAGTCCATCGGTCCCTTATGGAAGGCAAAAGCTATTTGAGCGCCAAAATTCAGGTCTTCGACCGTGCCTATCCCCCTGTCTACAACATCGAAGGACTGGGAAAAGATGATGCCCAGAAGGCGGTCACGCACAATATTCCGGATAGCATCATCGACTTCCATTTTGGCGCCTGGTTTCTTTGTGTTCCAAGTCTGGACGGAGAGCAGGATCGGGGCAGGTTTGTAGGCGGCTCCCTCCTCCATCTGGATCGTGTTGGTCTCGTGGATAATCGGGTTTCCGTTCGCCATGTTTAGGACAAAGAAAGGCCCGGCCGGGACGAACTCCTCGGCTACATGGTCGATCTCAGCGGCTGTTGCTACATCGAGCAGGTAGGCTGCCTCGTTGCACCAGTTGTCCCAAGGGCGATCGAGTAGGAAGCAAATAGCGTTGTCGGTCATCACGGGGGTCTTGCCGGTGGCGGCGAACATCCACATCAGGTAGTCGACAACCTTCGGGTCGGCCTTCTCCCAACTTATCACTTCTACAGCCAAACTCCGCCATGCTGGTGCAAAAAAATGGGTAACAGTAGCCCTCTCTGGTTTTTTCATTTTCAGAAAGATACGATCAGCGGGAATTGAGCTTGTGTTTGAAGTGATAATCGTGTTCTCACTTACTAATTCTTCTATCTGGGCAAAGATTTTTTGCTTGAGAGGAATATTTTCAGTCGCTGCTTCAATCACAAAGTCGGCATTTTTGATTACACCATAGTCGGTTGTATAGATAATATTATCGTGTATCTTTTTCGCGAGGTCTTCTTTTACTTTCCCTCTCTCGACTGATTTGGCTGTGTATCCTGAAAGCCTCTTCTCTGCCTTCTTTAGAGGTTCATCAATAATGTCCACAAGAAAGAGCTTAGTTTCAGGCAATGCGGTCTTCAGATAATATCCAATATCTGGACCAATTGTTCCTGCACCAATTATAGCAACTTCTTTAGGTAGTGGTCTTTCAGGTTTAAGTAATAAGGGGTTTGATACAGACACATACAATTTTTTTTTAGAATCCATCCCCCCTCCTTTTGTGCTTAGGATTTAGGACAGGGATTGGGGTATAATAAAGTTAACCCTATCCGCTGTACCCTGCTTTTTGAGCACTTACTTTTTGAATTCTTCCCACTGGTAATCTATTAATTCGAGTAATACACCATTTACCTTTTTTGGGTGAATAAAGGCAAACTCACAGTCACGGAATGGCCTGGCTCCACCAATAAAGGGGTACTCTTTTTCTTTTAATTCAGCCATTGCCTTCTGTGTATTGTCCACGTTGAAGCTTATTATCATTATGCCTTCGCCCCTCTTTTCGATGAACTTCGCTACATCTCCGTCAGGTGTAGTCGATTCCATGAGTTCAAAGCCCACTTCACCTACCCAGTATCGTGCCACCCGGATTTTTTCAGGCTCATCGACGTATACATCATCAGGTTTTGACTTCCCTAAAATAGGTTCCCAGATTTTCTTTGCTTCTTCCAGATTTTTCACTGCAATACAGATATGATCAATTTTTTTAACTTTCATAGCCTCTCCTCTTTAAAAGGTTACCTTGTCAAGCGGGATTTTAATAGCACGATCAGGGCAGATAAAACCACACTCATTGCAGTCTTCACAGAGAAACTCGGTAACGACGATTCTGTCTTCCTGAACCCTGATTGCCTCGTCCGGGCATACTTCGACACAGAGGGGCTGTATTACTCCCCCACATTTCGTACATTTTTGTGGATCAACCTGTGCAGCCATATATATCCTCCTATCATTAGCTTATGGTTTGTATAGTCTTCTGAGACATACACCCTCACCGCGTGGTATAGCCTTCTGAGTTTCGATCTTGAAATTAGTACCCATAAACGCATTAATCATCTCGAGGGTTATCTGAAGAACGAGGTCGCATCCGGTCACATCTTCCTTTAAAGGAGCATCAAAATCCTTTGCAAACGATGGCCATGGGCACCTTTCCCATTTAATAAAAGCTTCCATAGGGTTACTGCCTTTTTCAACTTTTACCACAGCACCGTAACCCTGCCAAGTATTCACATAAAGTCCTGCAACTTGTTTTAAAAAGGCCTCTTCACCTTTATAGAAGCTCAGTCTCGGGAGAAATGATTTACCCATATCCTGAGCCATGGCTTCCCAGCCTTTTAAAGCAATTTCTGATGGATTCGCATTTGGAAGCAGCCCCACAGCAGCATTACGCCACTGATAAAATGTTTTTATAGTGCTATCTTGGGCACCATGTAATGCCCTCCATAAGCGACTTATTTCCTTTTCTGCATCAACAGGCATATTATTCCTCCTTAATTAGTTTTAAATCCTTAGGCCTACTTTATAACCATCATGGACCGCACTTGACAGGTTACGAGGTATTACCATGTCTCCTATTTCAAAAATCTCCACACCTAAGTCTTTTACCGCATTCTTTAAATCTTGGTTCGGAGCACGTTCAGTGCAGACCACAGTATCTGCCTTGATGGGAATCTGATAACCATCGTAGGTCATTGCGGTGACACTGTTGTCGGTAATCTCTACGATGTCACAATCGTTATACACAGTTACACCATTTTGTCGCAAATATGCATTATAACGCCACCTGAAGGAAGGATTAATATCAATCGCAAAATCTTTATTTCTACCGACAATGGTCACCTTCTTTTTCTGTTTTGCGAGATATAGAGCAACGCCGACACCTGGTTTTTTGTTACCCCAGACGACAATGTTTTCTCCGATCTTAACTTTTCCGGCTAAAACATCAAGAACGCCAACAACATTGGGTTTATCGAAACCAGGGGCAGTCCCTTTAATGTATTTAGGTCCCACTGCCAGGACAACTGTGTCGGGCATTTCTTCGTCAATTAGTTCTGGTGTTACTTCTATACCTAAATGGAATTTTACGCCTGCTTTATCAGATTTTACCTTTGCAAAATTTATATGATAATAAAGCTCCTCATCTCCATAAGGCGCTTTACGTGCCTCAAGGAGGGTTCCCCCTACTTCCGTCAGCTTATCGTATATATGGACCTCATGCCCTCTCTCTGCGGCAACCCACGCACATTCCAAACCAGCAGCCCCTGCACCGACGATCATGATCTTTTTCTTCATTTCTGCTGGTGTAATGTGAAACTTTGGATCGTGGTCATGGGCGCAAACCGGGTTTATGTAGCATGTCATAGGGGCATCGCGGAAGAGTCTTGCAAGACAGAGATTGCATGCCACACATGGCCTGATTTCATCCTCTCTTCCTTCCAGGACCTTTTTCGGCATATGTGGATCAGCAATCATGGGACGGCACATTTCCCAGAAATCCAGTTTGCCATCTCCAATAGCCTTATTGGGTATTGCAGGATTAAAGAGCCTGTAAGCCATCTGGACAGGTATCTTGATATGTTTTTTGGCGCGTTCTGCAAGGAAGAGCCAGTTCCCCTGAGGGATATCTCTGCTGATAACCGGGTAGATTGATTCCTGCCAGCCGAGGGTAACGCTCATGTAATCTGCTCCAGCCTCTTCAGCTATCTGATACGTAATCATCGACTCTTCCGGCGTGTTTCCACGGACATCATCGAGGAGCTCATCAGAGCAAAGGCGAATCCCTAAGGGGCGATCACCGATCACCTTCTTAACTGCTTGAATAAGCTCTACAACCATCCTCATCCTTCCCCGGATATCACCGCCGTATTCATCAGTTCTTTTGTTGGTGTAGCTCGAGATGAAGTTCGAGATAAGGTAGCCGACGATACCTGAGATTTCAACAATGTCAAAACCTGCCTTACAGAGTCTCTCTGCAGCAGTAGCATGTTGATCGACACACCGTTTGATATCATCCTTGGTCATTACTTGGACTGGTCTGAATATCCTTAATCTCTGTGGTACTGGTGATGGACCATGACAGTATTTTACCTCAACAGCACCAACACGACCGCAGTGCATCAACTGACACGAAGCCACAGCTTTCTCTTCATGAATTGCATCTGCAAGCCTTTTCAAGCCTGGAATATACTTATCATCCCAGCAAGCAGCCTGGCCCACATAGCCCTGGCCCTGCCGCTTCTCATCCATATAGACCCCTTGCATACAGCAGATACCGCCTACCACTCCTTTGGCTCTTTCCCTAATGTAGGCCACATCAGCGTCTGTAACAAAACCGTCTTTGTCATTCAGATTGTCCTCAGTCGCAGCATACTTAATACGATTAGGAATTGTTAACTTACCAAGCTGAATTGGTTTGAAAAGATGAGGGTATTTTTTGTAGCCTGGGTATTGTGTATAGTCCCACTTGAACAGCTCACCCATTGCAACCTCCTTAAATTTTCTTAATTGTATTGTCTTAGAACGTTAATACATAATAATTGTATACAATTTAAAAATAAATGGCTGCCTTGTCAAGAGAAAAAATCGCTTTTTTAATAGCAGTGTAAAACACTATTTACAAACTGAGGAATTTTATAGGTTAAGCTTCGGATAAAGGAAAATTTGGTAAATTTTTTAAGGATCTAAATAAATGATAGTCTGGTTTAAAAGCAACTTGTTTATAATAATGTTGTCGATGAAAATTTTTTAGTTCAATGTATATTGTAAAATATTGCAATACAGGAAAAAAATATGCAAAATCATAAATAACATTCAATGATATAGTATTAATGTTAAGGAGTACATCATTTTATATGGAAAATATTAATAAATCTATTGATATTAATAACTTATATAAAAATGTTGAAGTAAAAATGGATACTATAGTAGATAAATTATTATTATCTAAAACTGATAATAATGACAACATACTTTTCAATATTCAAACAATCATTGAAAAGGTATTTATTAATGCAGCAATGAGGATTGCAAAGAATAATGTTTCAAAAGCAGCAAAATTGTTAGGTATGAATAGAAATACGTTAACTAAGAAACTAAAGAAATTGAAGAATAAAAAAACTTAATAATTTAAAACATTTCGTACAATAAGGTCGCCTACTTCCTTTGTCCCCATTCCCATTTTGCCAGCATCAAGGGATTTTATATCTTGTGTAAGTGCTTTTTGTACTGCATTTTCTATAATGTTTGCAC
>Ga0172366_10000013_pt1 | contig 93688 bp, 83 predicted proteins | sample LakKivSesite69cm_FD_114533 | JGI IMG/M metagenome (GOLD analysis project Ga0172366, IMG submission 114533) | Sediment microbial communities from Lake Kivu, Rwanda - Sediment site 69cm | ecosystem: Environmental > Aquatic > Freshwater > Lake > Sediment | place: Rwanda: Western Province, Lake...
GCAGACCCGTCCTCGTGGTCGGGGACCTCATCCTGGACCACTACCTGGAGGGGTCCATGGAGAGGATCTCCCCGGAGGCACCGGTTCCCGTGGTCCTCCTGGAGCCGGACGGCGACCGCAGCATGCCCGGAGGGGCCGCGAACGTGGCCATGAACATCCGCTCGCTCGGAGGCCGGCCCTTCATGGCGGGGATGACCGGTGACGACGCTGACGGGGATCTGCTCCTCGGCCTCATGTCGCAGAGCGGGATAGAGGTCTCGGGGGTCCTCAGGGACCCGTCGAGGCCCACGACTGCCAAGACCAGGATAATGGCGAGGCACCAGCAGGTGCTCCGCGTGGACAGGGAGAGCGCGCTTCCCGCTTCCGGTGCGGTCGCGGAAGCGCTGAGGGGACAGGCCCTGTCGCTTCTCGACTCGGTCGAGGTCGTCGTCTTCGAGGACTACGACAAGGGGACCATAGACGCCGGGCTCATCTCCGTCCTCGTGTCGGAGTGCCGCCGCAGGGGCATCCCTGTCGCCGTGGACCCCAAGTTCAGGAACTTCATGAGTTACACGGGCTGTGACCTGATCAAGCCCAACAGGGACGAGACCGCCCGGGTCGCCGGGCTGGAGGCGGGAACTGCCTCGGTGGAGGCGTACGGGCGTGCCGCGGCCAGGCTCCGGGGGCAGCTCGACGCGGGAGCGGTGCTCGTGACGCTGGGAGAGGCGGGCTCCCTGCTGGTGCGGGGGGACTCTCCGCCTCTCGAACTCCCGGCGATGAGCAGGCACGTGTTCGATCTGTCAGGTGCCGGCGACACTGTGATCTCCGTCATGGCCCTGGGAATGGCCGCCGGCGTTCCGCTCGAGAGGGCTGCCGCCCTTTCCAATGCCGCCGCGGCTGCGGCCTGCGCCGAACCGGGGGTCTATGCGGTGAGACCCGCCGACGTCCTCAGGGTCCTCCATGACGAGCCCTGAGTTCGGGCGCGGCAGGACGGTCGGCGCCGACGAGGCTTCGGCGAGATGCGACCGACTGCGCTCTGCGGGCCTGTCAATAGTGTTCACGAACGGGTGCTTCGACATACTGCATGCGGGGCACATCCATCTCCTCGAGGCGGCCAGGTCCTTCGGCGACTTCCTGATCGTCGGCCTCAACACCGACTCCTCCGTGACATTGCTGAAGGGGCCGGGGAGGCCCGTCCACGGCTTCGACTCGAGAGCCCTCTGCCTGGCCTCTCTCAGGATGGTCGACATGGTAGTCCCTTTCGACGAGCCGACCCCCGAGTCCCTCATCCGGACCCTGAGACCCGCCGTGCTGGTCAAGGGCGGGGACTACCGGGTCTCCACGGTCGTCGGAGCCGACTTCGTGATCGGAAGCGGCGGGAGAGTGGAGATCGTGCCCCTCCTGGAGGGCTATTCCACGACCTCCTCGCTGTCGAGGGCAGACGGGGGCATCTGAGGTGGCCCTGCCCGTGGAGCGCAGGCCCGGCGCCCACGCCGTCCCGGCAGCAGTCCTGGCCGCCGCCCTGAGCGCAGCGGTCTGCGCTGCGCACATCGCCTCCTTCTCGGCTCATCCCCTGTTCGGCTACCCCGTCGTAGACGCCCGATGGCACTACGAGTGGGCTTCGGCCGTGGCAAGGGGAGACGTCTTCTCCTATGCCCCGTACTTCAGGGCGCCCCTGTATCCCTGGCTCCTCGGGGCGCTGTTCGCTCTGACGGGGCCCGGAGTCCTGCAGGGGACCATCCTGTCGGCTGTTCTTGTGATCGCCTGCTCCGCTGCGTTCTCGGCTGCCGCCTCGAGATTCGCGGACCGGACGCCCGCCCTGCTGATCTCCCTGGCCTGGGCATGCTGGGCGCCGATGTTCTTCCTCTCGGGCACCCTGCTCATCGAGCCGCTCTATATTCTGCTCCTCCTCGGCTCGTTCCTCCTGCTCGACTCCGGGCGGCCCGCTTGGGGCCTCTTCCTGCTCGGCCTCTCGGCCATCGCGCGACCCGGTTCGATCCTGCTGCTGCCGCTTGCCGTCCATCGGACGGGGCTGCTTCCGGGCCTGAAGAGGCTCCCCCTGTTCCTGCTCCCTCTCGCCGCGGTCTGGTCCGTGAACGCATTGCGGGGTGACCCGGGGGACCTCGTGTCGAGCCAGGGCGGGATAAATCTCTACCTCGGGAACGGGCCGGAGGCGGACGGTCACACGGCCTTTGCACCGGTCTGGGTTCCCCGGACCCCTGGAGAGCCGTACTCGGACAACGTGGAGGCCGCTTCGATCCGGTTGGCCCCGCAGGGACTGAGCCCTTCGGCCGTCTCTTCGTGGTGGACGGCGAGGGCCGTCCGGAGCGCACTGGAGAGTCCGCTCCGCTGGCTCTCCCTCATGGGCCGCAAGGTCCTGTACATGCTGTCGCCGCTCGAGATCCCGGGCAACTACGACATGTACTACTGCAGGCGCTACTCGCTTCCCCTGAGGATCCTGCTGCTCCCGTCGCCGCTCTGCGTCCCGGCCGTGCTCGTCCTCCTCATGCTCCCCGGGGCCCTGGCGGCAGGCCGCCTCTCGCGGGCGGACATCTTCGCCGCTCTCTGGTCGGCCCTGCTTGCGCTCGGTGTGGTGCTCTTCTTCGTCACGTCGCGGCTCAGACTGCCCTGCATCCCCTTCGTCCTGCTGCCGGTCGCCTCCCGCTTCGCCCGGAGGTGGAAGAGGGGCCTGGCGCTTGCCCCGGCCGGAGCCCTGCTCGCTGCCGGACTGGTCCTGGCAACCGGGGGATCCGTCAGCGATTCCGGCGTGAACATGCCCTTCTACGATGCTCTCGCCAACTACGGAGCCGGACGCGTCGACACGGCCAGGGCCCTGTTCGTCGAGTCCCTCGAAAGGGCCTATTCGCGGACGGACGGGGTCAGCCTGAACAGGACCGAGGCGCTCTACGACCTGGGCCTCCTGGAAGCCGGGGAAGGCCGCACCGAAGCCGCCGAGGGATGGTTCCGCGCCGCTCTGGAGGACAACCCGGGATTCGAGCCGGCCGCGAGGGCGCTGGAACTCCTGGGGGCCCACGGGGAGTTATAATCGTCGGCGACGACCGGTCGCCGGACGCAGGACGGGCATCGTCTGCGCAAACCCAACACTGGAAGGGCTCCTCATGGCAGAGTACACACCCGAGAACGTAAGGACGGAGATCGAGAAGATACGCCCGATGCTCCAGGGTGACGGCGGGGACATAGAGTTCGTCGGAATGGAGGGCCCCGTCGTGAAGGTCAGGCTCAAGGGCGCGTGCTCGGGCTGTGCGTTCGCGGCACTGACTCTCCAGTACAGCGTGGAGCGGGCGCTGAAGCAGGCCTTCCCCGGGCTCGAGAGGGTGGAGAACGTCGCGCAGGGCTGAACCCGGGGGCGCAGAGTCGCGCATCGCAGCCGCCCGCATCCTGGCGGGCGGCTCGCCATCTCCGCCCTCCGATCCCCGTGACAGGGCGCTGGCCTTCAGGCTGTCGCGCGAGGTGGTCGTCTGGAGATCCAGGCTCGACTCCGCGATTCGGAGGTGCTCCAGCCGCCGGCTGGAACACCTGGAGGATCAGGTCCTGACCGCGCTGAGGATCGGTGCCGCGCAGATCCTGGTGCTCGGTATCCCGGCGCACGCGGCTGTCTCGACGTCTGCGGCGTGCGTGACGGGCAGGGGCGCAACCGGCTACGTGAACGCCGTCCTCCGGAGGCTCGCCTCGACGGGCGAGGCCGCCGACGATCCCCCCTGGGTGAGGTTCTCGCACCCCGAGACCCTGTTCCGGAGATGGTCGGCCCGCTTCGGCGAGGATCATGCAATCAGGTTGATGGAATGGGACAACGAGATCCCTCCGCTGGGCGGCTGGCCGGGCCCCGGCGCCTCCGGGGAGGGCACACCCGGGCGCTGGCTCTCCGGGTACAGGGTCTACGAGAGGTCGGGGCCGATGGAGCCCGACCGAATTCCCGATGGAGCCTACATCCAGGACGAGGGGGCTGCGATCGTGGGCGAGGGCGCCGCACGGCTCCCGGGCTCGAGGATGGTCGAGGTGGGAGCTTCCCCCGGGGGCAAGACGGCTCACCTCGACGCCGGGGCTGCAGTTCTGGCGGCGGTCGATATCTCACGCGCGCGGATCGGGAGATGGCTGGAGAACCGCTCCCGCCTCGGGTGGTCGAGGAGCCTGGCCGTGGTGGCCGACGGAACCGCACTGCCCTTCTCCGCCTGCGACAAGGTGGTGATAGATGCGCCATGCACTTCGACCGGCGTCCTGCGGAGAAGGCCGGACGCCAGGTGGAGATGGTCGGCGTCGAGGCTCGAGGAGTGCGTGGCTGTCCAGAGGCGCCTGATATCCGCCGGAGCGGGCGCCCTTGCTCCCGGGGGGATCCTGGTCTACTCCGTCTGCAGCCTCGAGCCCGAAGAGTGCACAGGGCAGGTGTCGTGGTTCGAGGAGTCGTCCCCGGGCTTCAGGAGACTGGACTTCCCGGCACCCTCCGTTCTTGTCAGCGAAGGGGTGCTTGACATATTCCCTCCTGATCGACTGATCGACGGGCACTTCGCAGTGGCCTGGATTCGGGAGATATGAGCAGTCTCCAGAGGTTCCTCGTTCTGGCGATAGTGGGAGCCGCCATGGCCTTCGCGGCCGGCGCCCTGGTGGCGCCGCTGTCCTTCAGGACGCCCAGATTCGTCACCGCGCTCGGGGCCAACGCCCAGCCCGTGGTGGTCCCCGACGTGACCGGCCGTCCCCGGCAGGACGCACAGCGCGACATCGAGTCGGCAGGGCTGGTCCTCGCGGGCCAGTGGTCCGAGTACGGAGACCTCGAGACGATGGGCCAGGTGATCCGGCAGGATCCGCCTGCCGGAACGCAGGTTCCGAGGGGTTCTCCCGTGAGCGTCTTCTGGAATGTGGGACCGCTCTTCAGGCCGTATCATCCGGAGGCCCTCCCGGGCCTGTCCGCGTCGGAGGCCGAGGGCGTCATCGCAGACTGGCAGCTCTACACCGCCGGGCGCAGCAGGGTCCCTCATCCGACTGTGCCCGAGGGCTATGTCATCGGGGTCTGTCCCTGGACGGAGGACAGCCTTTCGGTGGAGATCCCTGTCAGGCTCCTCGTTTCGACGGGCTGGGAGGGGATGCCGGTCTTCGTCGGGATGCGATTCGCCGACGCCGAGAGCATCGCCGCCGTCCATCAACTCGTGTTGTCAACGGACTCGGTCATGCCCGGAGGGACGCCCGACAGCTCCGTGACCAGCCAGTCGCCTTCGCCGGGCACGGCATTCGCACCGGGTGACACGATACGGGTGACGCTGTCGGTTCCCGGCGGGCCTCCTCCACCTGGCGGAGGCCCCGACGAGGGCGGAGAAGGATGGGGGAACTGGTGAGGAAGCCGGAGGTCTCCGCTTCTCTCCTGACCTGTGACATGGGAGCGCTGGCCGAGGAGGCCGCTCGTCTGGAGGAGGCCGGCGCCGACCGCATCCACCTGGACGTCATGGATGGGATCTTCGTGCCCCAGCTGACCTTCGGCGCAGGAGTCGCCGGGGCTCTCCGCGCGAGGGTCGGAATCCCTCTGGAGGCCCACCTCATGGTATCCGAGCCCGACCGCCTCGTGGAAGGATTCATCGATGCCGGCTGCGAGTTCGTGATAGTCCACGCGGAAGCCTCGCCACACCTTGACCGGCTCCTGCACAGGATCCGCGAGCTCGGGGCCGGCCCCGGAGTCGCACTCAACCCGTCAACTCCCGTGGAATCCGTGCTCTGGGTCCTGGGGCTGGTCGACCTGGTCCTGATCATGACGGTCAACCCCGGCTATGGCGGCCAGGCTCACCTGGAGTACGTCAGACCGAAGATCGGCTCGATCCGCCGGCTCCTCGGGGACCGGGGGCTGGTCGAGGTCGATGGCGGCGTTTGCGCCGACAACGCCGCGGCCCTGCGCGCCGAGGGGGCCGACATCCTTGTCGCTGGCTCCTTCCTGGCCGGGGCTTCCGACCGTGCGTCGGCCGTAAGGTCGCTGAGATGAAGTACGCCTTCTCCCTTCTGATGCTCCTCTGGTTCCTCTCGGGCTGCACCCGGGAGACGCCGCCGCTCGACGAGGCCCGGATGCAGCAGATCAGGTTCATGCTGGACTCGGCGAAGTGCATGGACAGGATGAGGGACCTCGAGTTCGAGATCATCGACAGGGCTCTCGCCGACACCGCCTTCGCCGGCGGCGTCCCGGCAGGCGTGCCCGAAAGCCTGTTCGTCTGCCCTGTGAGCGGCGAAGCGTATGTCTGCTCCGTGACGACGACCCGCTGTTACATACGCTGTCCCGCTGGTCACGGAACGGTCGACGAGAGATACCTCTGACCAGGCGTCAAGGGCACTTGAACCGCGCTTCACGCAAAGCTATAATCATCCTTTTGGACCGGCTCGTCCCGGCCGCGGAGGCCCTGCCTTGTTCGAGAGGCTGACCGGGAGGCTGGGCGAGGTTCTGAGCCGCCTTCGCGGCAAGGGAGTCGTGACGCCGGCGGACGTGCAGGAGTCCATGCGGGAGATCCGCAGGGCCCTGCTGGAAGCCGATGTGAACTTCCGTGTGGCGAGGAAGTTCGTCGAAGACGTGTCGGCCAGGGCGACGGGGGAGAAGGTTCTCTCCAGCCTGACGCCCGGCCAGCAGATAGTTGGCGTGGTTCACGAGGAGATGGTCAAGCTCCTCGGTGGAAGCCCCGTGCCTCCGGATTTCGGGGGGAAGCCCCCGGTCGTGTGGGTCGTCGCCGGTCTTCAGGGAAGCGGCAAGACAACGACCGCGGCGAAGCTGGCCTCGTGGGGGAGGCTCAGGCGGGCGAGGCGGCCGCTCGTGGCGGCCTGCGACCTGCAGAGGCCGGCGGCGGTGGACCAGCTGGAGGTCCTGGCCGGGAGGGCCGGCGCGGGGTTCTACAGGAGCCCCTCCTCCGGCGATCCCGTGCAGGTCGCCAGGGAGGCCCTGTCGCTGGCTGACAGGCAGATGTACGATCTCCTCGTGGTCGACACGGCAGGCCGCCTGCACGTCGACGGGGAGATGATGGATCAGCTCAGGCTGATCCGGGAGGCCGTCTCCCCCAGGGAGACTTTCCTGGTGCTGGACGGCCTGTCGGGGCAGGATGCCCTGAGAGTTGCAGAGGAGTTCGAGAGGCTCGCCGGATACTCGTCCGCCATCCTGACCAAGATGGACGGTGATTCCAGGGGCGGGGCGGCTCTGTCCTTCTCCTCGGTGACCGGGAAGCCGATCCGCTTCCTCGGGACCGGTGAGGGGATAGACGGGATCGAGCTCTTCGACCCCGGCAGGATGGCCGGGAGGATCCTCGGGATGGGAGATGTCCTCGGCCTCGTGGAGATGGCCAGGGAGGGCGCCGATCTCGAAGAGGCCCGGAGGCTCGAGAAGAAGCTGCGAAGTGCCAGCTTCACCCTCGAGGACTTCGCGGGCGAGTTGCGCAGACTGCGCAAGATGGGGCCCATCTCGGACATCCTCGCGATGCTGCCCGGCGGGATGCTTCCGAAGGGCTTCGAGGTCGAGCAGTCCAGGCTCACGAGGATGGAGGCCATCATCGGCTCGATGACCCCTTCCGAGAGGATGCGGCCCGACCTGATAGACGGGAGCCGCAGGAAGAGGATCGCCGCGGGCAGCGGGACGACCGTTCGTGAAGTCAACAGGCTCCTGCAGGAGTTCAGGGCCATGAGGACGATGATGAAGAGAGTGAAGAGGGGGGGGCGCCTCTCGTCTCTCTTCAGGACGTGAAACCGGAGGTGTCACTTGGTTCGTATCCGCCTTCGCAGAATGGGAACCAGCAAGCTGGCCTACTACCGCATCGTCGCCGCAGACTCGCGCAAGGCACAGGACGGCAGGTTCCTGGAGGTCCTCGGCTACTACGACCCCCTGCGCAGGCCGCAGGAGATCAAGGTGGACGAGGCCAGGGTGTTCGACTGGATGAAGCGCGGCGCTCAGGTCTCGGAGACGGTCAGGAGCATCCTGCGCCGCACCGGCTCCTGGGCCCGCTGGCATTCGATGCGCGCCGGCGAGGACGTGAAGCCGGAGGTGGTGTTCCTCAAGGGCAGCAAGAGGACCGCTCCTGAGTCCGCGAGCCCTGACCGCTCCAACTGACCCAGAACCCGGAAAGGACTGGAGGGCACCCTCATGAAGGAACTCATCGAGATGGTTGCCAAGATCCTGGTCGAGAACCCCGACGAAGTGAAGATCGATGAGAAGCAGGGCGAGGACGGTGTGACCGTCTACGAACTCCATGTCTCTGAGAGCGACCTCGGCAGGGTCATCGGCCGCGAGGGCCGCATCGCCAAGGCTCTGCGGACGATCATCCGCTCGGCAGCGGCCCGGAAGGGCCTCAAGGCGACGCTCGAGATAATCGACTGAGCGCGGGAAACCTGTCCGATACCGTTTCTCTCGGGTTCGTCGCGCGGACGCACGGGCTCGGGGGGCTGGTCGTGCTGAGGCTCGACCTCGTGGCTCCGGCGCCCGCCCTTCCCGAAGGCTTCTCCCTGGCGGGGAATGGCCTGCGCCTGTCAGTGAGTTCCTGCTCGGTCCGCGGCCGCGACAGCCTCCTCGTGGGATTCGAGGGCGTCGCGGGCCTCGAGGCGGCAGAGCAGCTCCGCGGCACGGAGCTGTCCGCCTCGAGAGCGGACGTTCTGGCCGTGGAAGGTCTGCTTCCGGCGGGTCTCTTCACGGGCATGAGGGTGACCTGGAGCCGTGGACGCGGGGTCGTCGCCGGCGTCGATCTGGACTCCGGGAATCCGCTGCTCAGGGTGGGTTGCGAAGGCTCCGAGTTCCCCCTGCCGGTCGCCATGGCCCTGTCGGGCGAAGTCGACTGGAAGGCTGGGGAGATCAGGCTGGAGCTCCCCGAGGGGCTCACCGAACTGGAGGCCGGATTCTGAGGATAGCCGTCGCCACTCTGTTCCCGGACCTGCTGCGGACGTTCTTCGGATGCGGCGTGGTGGGCAGGGCGGTCTCGCGGGGACTGGTCGATCTCGAACTCGTGGACATCCGCGGGTTCGCGGTCGACGCGAGGGGCTCCGTGGACGACTACCAGTTCGGGGGGGGCGCCGGAATGGTCATCCGGCCCGAGCCGCTCTTCGCCGCCCTGGAGTCCGTGCCGTGGCGGGAGGGGAGCCGTGTGGTCGTGCTGGCCCCGGATGGCAGGCTCCTCGACGGCGAGCTCGCGAAGGAGCTGTCCGCATCCGGCAGGCTCGTGGTCTTCTGCGGGCGGTACGGCGGGCTGGATGACCGGTTCGTCGAGAGCTCCGCCACCGATGTGGTGAGCGTGGGCGATTTCGTCACCTCGGGCGGAGAGGTCCCGGCTATGCTCCTCCTGGAGGCTGTACTGAGATGGGTCCCGGGGGTCCTCGGGAGGGTCGAGTCGGCGGAGTCCGACAGCTTCGCGACCGGTCTCCTCGACTACCCGCGGTACACGAGGCCGGCTGTCTACAGAGGCATGGCCGTTCCGGAGGTCCTGACATCGGGCGATCATGCGCAGGTGGAGGAATGGAGATTCCGAAAGGCCCTGGAGAAGACGGGGGCGAGAAGGCCCGATCTCCTCGACGGAAGGGATCTCGACGCAATCCGGGCCGCCTTCTCAGAGGCGATGAAACGAGCGGCCCGATCGAAGGAGACGCAGGATGGATGAGCTTCTGAGGAAGGCTGAGGTGAACTCCCCGAGCCAGGACGTCGCCGCCTTTCGGGCGGGCGACACGGTCCGGGTGAGCTACCAGGTCGTCGAGGGCGACAAGGTGCGCGTACAGGTTTTCGAGGGAGTCGTCATCGCCCGCAGGGGCGCCGGCGCCTCCGAGACCTTCACTGTCCGGAAGATCTCGAACGGCGTCGGTGTGGAGAGGATATTCCCGCTCTGCTCTCCGAAGGTGGCAGGCGTGGAGGTCGTTCGTCAGGGCAAGGTGCGCCGGGCCAAGCTGTTCTTCCTGAGATCGAAGAGGGGTCGTGCCGCACGCATCAAGGAGAAGAGAGCCTTCTGACGGAGGTCCCGGCAGGCCCGACCTGCTGGGCTTCGACAGGGCCGCCCGCTCCGAGTGGGCGTCGCTGGCCGGTGTCGACGAGGCCGGGAGGGGCCCTCTGGCCGGTCCGCTCGTCGCCGCCGCCGTCTGCCTCCCCGACGGCCTCGACATCCCCGAGGTCGACGACAGCAAGCATCTGAGCGATGCCGCCAGGAGGAAGGCCCTTCCGCTGATACTGCGATCCTGCCTCGGGCACGGCGTGGGCGTGGTGGAAGCCGGCGAGATAGACGCCAGGGGAATGAGCACGGCTGTCAGGGAGGCTTTCGAGAGAGCCGTCGCCGCCTGTTCGACCTCCTGCCGGACCGCCCCCGCTGGGTTCCTGGTGGACGGCCTGCCGGTGAGGGGACTGTCCTTCCAGGCCAGATTCGTGGTGAAGGGCGACAGGCGGAGCCTCTGCGTGGCCGCAGCCAGCATCCTCGCCAAGGTCACGAGAGACGACATGATGCTCGAGGCCCACTCGAAGTGGCCCCCCTACGGCTTCGCCTCCAACAAGGGGTACGGATCGCCGGCCCACCTGAGGGCCATCGACCAGTACGGGCCATGTCCCATCCACCGCATGTCGTTCCACCCCCTCTCCTCCCCAGGCCTGTTCGATGAGCGAGATCTCCGCGGAGGCTGAGTCCACGGCCGCCGACTGGCTGGTCTCCAGAGGCTGGCGGATAGTCGAGCGGAACTGGAGGATGCCCTGCGGAGAAGTCGACATCATCGCGGAAGCGGGCGACACGGTCGCATTCGTGGAGGTCAAGCTCGCCGCCAGCGGAAGTGCTACGATGCCGCTGGAGAAGCTCGACCGGACGAAGAGGCGGAAGATCGCCTCGTCGGCCGCCCTCTGGCTGGCCTCTTCAGGCTTCGAGGGCTTCTCCAGGTTCGACGTGGCCGTGGTGAGAGGCGTCCCCGGGGCCTTCTCCGTCGAGTACTACGAGAACGCCTTCCGGGCCGAGGGCGGGTTCGTGGTCTAGAGGCCTCGAGTCCCCAGTCTCCAGTCCCCGGTCCCCAGTCCCCGGTCCCGCTACTGCCAGTAGTCCCTGTCCAGCGCGCGGTACTGAACGGCCTCCGCGACGTGGGCCCGAAGGATCTCCGGCGAGCCCTCGAGGTCGGCTATCGTTCGCGACAGCTTCAGAATCCTGTCGTATGCCCTGGCCGAGAAGCCATAGTGCTCCACTGCCGTCCCGAGCAGGGCGGCGACCCCGTCGTCGTGGCGGCAGAACCTCCTTATCATGGCCGAGCTCATCCCGGCGTTGCAGAAGAGCCCTGCATGATCGGCGAATCTCGCCGTCTGCCTCGTCCGGGCCTCCTGCACCCTGGCCGCCACCGCAGAAGACGGCTCTCCCTGCACCCCGCCGGAAAGCCTCCCAAACTGCACCGGAGCGACCTCCACGTGGATGTCGATCCTGTCGAGAAGGGGACCCGAGATCCTGTGAAGGTAGGACTGGATCTGCGACGATCCGCAGCTGCAGGCCTTCCGCGGGTCGGTCAGGTATCCGCAGGGGCACGGGTTCATGGCTGCGGCGAGCATGAACCTCGACGGGTAGGTCAGTGACGCCGAAGCCCTGGAGATGGTCACGAAGCCATCCTCCATCGGCTGGCGGAGGACCTCGAGCACGTTGCGACGGAACTCCGGCAGCTCGTCGAGGAAGAGCACTCCGTTGTGAGCCAGGCTGGCCTCGCCCGGGCGGGGGTGCGCCCCCCCTCCGACCAGCCCGGCGTCGGAGACCGTGTGATGCGGTGCGCGGAAGGGCCTCTCCGCGACCAGAGGATGCTCGGGTGAGAGCAGACCCGCCACGCTGTGTATCCGCGTGGTCTCGAGGGCCTCGGCGGCGGTGAGCGGGGGGAGTATGGTCGGGAGCCTCCGTGCGAGCATCGTCTTGCCCGATCCGGGGGGGCCTATCATCAGGATGTTTTGGCCGCCGGCGGCGGCGACCTCCATGGCACGGCGGGCCTGTTCCTGGCCCTTCACTTCCGAGAAGTCGACATCGCGTCGGGCCGAGCCGCCAAGCACTTCGACGAGGGACGAGCGGGCCGGCTCGATCGCAGCCTCGCCGGAGAGGAAGGACCTCACCTGCGCGAGGTCGAGGGCGGGCAGGATCCTCTGGCCCTCGGCAAGGGATGCCTCCGCCGCGTTGGGCGAAGGCACTATCAGCCCTTCGTGCTTGAGAGCCCTGGCGCCGATCGCCATCGGGAGGATCCCCCTGACCGGCCTCAGAGTCCCGTCCAGGGCAAGCTCGCCGACCAGCAGGTATCCCGACGCCGCCTCCCGGTCTATGATCCCTGCCGCGGCAAGGAGCCCGACCGCTATGGCGAGGTCGAACCCGGGCCCCTCCTTCCGGCGGTCGGCCGGCGCCAGATTGACGGTAGTCCGCCTCGGCGGGAGCGATACGCCGAGATTCGAGATGGCTGAGAGAACTCTCTCCCTGGACTCCTTCACAGCGCTGTCGGGGAGCCCCACCGTCGTGAATGTCGGAAGCCCCCGCGCCATGTCGACCTCGACGTCGACCGGGTAGGCCTCGATGCCCTGGAGGCCCAGGCTCCTCGTTCGTGCAAGCATCCTTTACCTCCCGGCATGGAGTTTACTCGCGGAATGGAGGAGGACAAGAGGGACCCGGGCCCGACGCCGGGCTCCTGCAGCATCTGTCGGCTCTATTGCCTTGCAGCCTGCGCGCAGTTACCTTTGCGCTTGCCGTCGTGAGGGCGGCAGAAGGGAGAACGGGTTGGACCTCATCCTGAGAGAGAGGATGCAGGTTTGACGGCCGGCAAGGGGGCTCCGTGCGGGCTCCCCGGCAGTTCTCCGGATCGTTCCTCCGTCCCGCTGAGCCGCGGCTGCGGCCGCGCCCGGACGGATGTCGATCCGGGCCGGCAGCCAAGGCTGCACAGCTGATCCAGGCGCTCCGGATGCGCCGTGTCGAGTGACCGGCGCAGGCGCCGGGCCATGTGCGACTCCGCGGAGGGGAGAGGATCATGCAGAAGTCGGGCTATACGCTCGAGGATGTGCAGAAGGTCTACAGCGGGCCGGAAGGCGAGCTGTGGGAGCTCATCATGGGCGAGCAGATCCATGTCGGGGGCATGGCTCAGTCGAAGGTCCTGGCCGAACAGGCCGGCGTGAAGGCGGGAGAGAAGGTCCTGGACCTGTGCAGCGCTCTCGGGGCCGGCGTGCGGTTCCTGACCAGGATGTACGGGGTCAGGGCGTCGGGCCTCGACGGCACTCCGCACATGCTGGAGGAGGCCAGGAGGAGGACGGCCGCCGAGGGCCTCGACATAGAGTACAAGCTGGGTGATGTCACCTCGATCCCATGGCCGGACGGGACATTCGATGTGGTCTGGGGCGAGGATGCCTGGTGCTACGTCGTGGACAAGGCGAGGCTCATCTCGGAGGCGGCGAGGGTGCTGAAGAGAGGTGGCAGGATAGCCTTCAGCGACTGGGTGGAGGCCCCTGGAGGCCTTGATCCGGCCTCGGCCAGGAGGATCTGCGACTTCATGAAGTTCCCGGACATGCAGACACAGAAGGGGTACGAGGGACTGCTGGCGGCAAACGGCCTGAAGCCTGTCCTCTCGGAGGATCTCACCCCGCACTTCGCCGACTGCGTCGATCTGTACATCAGGATGCTGACGGAGCAGCTCACCTTCGACGCTCTCAGGACGATCGGATGGGACATGTCGCTCTTCGGATCCATGGGCGGGGAGATGGTGTTCATGTCGCAGAAGGCCCATGAAGGTCGCTTCGGCCGCTGCCGGATCGTTGGCGTGAAGGAGTAGGTTGGGCACGGGAGGCTCGATGCGGGAGTGCTGCCGCGATAAGTCGGCGGCCGAGAAGAGGAAGCTCGAGGACTACAGGAAGGGCGGCGGCCGGACCCTGGGGTATCTCTGCTCGGCCTTCCCCGATTCCGTCGCGGCAGGGCTGGGCATGAGGCCGGTGAGGGTCCTCAGTCTCCCCCCGCAGGCCGCGATCCCCGTGCGCCCCGACGTCTGTCCTCTCACCGGGGCTCTTCTATCGGCTCTCCTGTCCCGATCGGGTCTCCCGGCCCAGATAGATGTCTGGGCCGGCCTCTTCACCTGTGACCAGACGCGCAGGATGTTCCAGGAGCTTGCGGGGTATACGGGTGTGAGGCTCTTCCAGGTGCATGTCCCGGCAACCAGGACGGAAGCTTCCGAGAAGTACTTCTCCTCCCAGATGGAGAGGCTCGCAGCGGACATGGTCGCCTCCGGGCTCTCGGAAGGCTACGACGCGGCCAGGGCCCTGGAGTGGGAGAAGGCGCGGCGGAAGGCGGCCGCCGTGCTGAGGGATCTCAACCTCTCCTCCGTCCTGAGCCCCCTCGAGCTGCACTGCATGCTCAACACGGCGCACATAGCCGAGCCTTCCTCTCTGCTGGGGCTTGCCCGGACCATGCAGGGCCGGGCCGTCTATCTGCCCCGCGTGAAGGTGGGCATCATCGGCTGCCCGGAGGCGATGGAGGACGATCTGGTGCCGGCCTCTCTGGAAGCTCTGGGAGCAGGTGCGGTCTACATGAACTGCATGGCGCCGTGGTCGCCGTCGGAGCAGCCCCTGTCCGGGCTCGTGGCGGAACTGGCCGCGCAGTCCTTCCGGAACCTCTCCTGCGCCCGATGCAGACCCGACGACGGGATGGTCGAGAGGATCCTGGCTGACATCGGCGCATCCCGCGTGGACGGTGCGATCCTGAAGACGCAGAAGTTCTGCGACCTCTGGTTCACCCAGAAGGAGAGGCTGAGATCGATTCTGCCGGTCCCGGTGCTGGTGCTCGATACGACAGGGGGGGCCGGCGAGGAGGAGAGGGTCAGGACGCGGGTCGAGGCCTTCGTGGAGTCCCTTTCGTGAGTTCCTGGGGCGGGAAGCCCGAGCGGATAGGCGCCATGGACTGGGAGCGCCTGATGCCCTCGGTCCCGCAGGAGTACGAGGCCCGCTGCAGGTTCCTGAGATCGGCGGTCCCCGGAGGGGTTCCCTACCTCTTCAGCCCCCACGAGTACGCCTGCCGGGGCGACAGCCTGCTCTCCCGCCTCAGGTACGACAGCTCGCTGGAGGCCCTGAGGCTCTGGGCGTTCCTCTTCAGCGAGAAGGACAGGCTGTTCCTTGCGAAGCGTGCCGGATGGAAGATCCTGGCTGCCATGAAGGACCTCGGGCTGGTCCCGGCGCTCACTTACGCGTTCCCGGAGAGCCTGACGTTCTACGCGGACGAGCTCTGGTGGGCTCCCTGCTTCGCGGAGGAGCCTCACCTTCTCGACGAGGCCTCGAAGCTCGGCGCCACAGAGGAGCTCTGCTATGTCCGCGCGGCCCTCGGAGCGATGACGACGCTCGACTACTTCCCGGAGCCGGACCTGTGCATTGCCGGGGTGGGAGGGTGCTGCGACGACTTCTCCGCGGTGATGCAGCTGATAGAGAGGCAGGGGCGCAGGGTTCACTGGTGGGAGATGGTCACTCGTCTCGATGATCCGGCCTGTGCGCCGACCGAGGACTACACCCGGACGTCACAGGGCGGGACTCCCTGCCAGACTTCCGCGATCCGCTTCCTGGAGGGCCAGCTCGAGGGTGTCCTGAGGGCGGTGGAAGCCGTCACGGGACACGTGGTGACGCCTCCCGAGCTGGAGAGGAGCCGCGGCCTCTTCAACCGTCTGAGGGGTCAGGTCAGAGAGTTGCGGGAGCTCGTCTACGGGGCCAGGAAGCCGCCCATTCCTGGCCTCGAGATGTACCTCGCGGAATTCGTCGCGATCCACTCCTGCTCCGAGCCGGAGGAGAGCCCCAACGTCCTGGACGACCTCCTGGGGCTCGCAAGGAGGAGACTGGAGAAGGGCGAGTCGCCCCTCCCGCCGGATCCTCTCAGGGTGTTCTGGGTGATGCCGCCGACGGATGCGTCGCTGGTCACCCTTCTCGAGGACCTCGGCGGATGCGTCGCCGGCACGGAGTACATGATCACGCACTCCTTCCTGCCTCTCGCGACGGACCGGAGCCCGGTCGAGGCGGTCGCCGAGAACTGCATGGACGACCTGATGGCGGGGAAGCCTTCCCGCAGAGCCGAGCGCATCATCAACGACGCCAGGCGATTCGGGGCGGAGGGCGTGATCTTCACGGGGATCTTCGGGGCGAGCCACTGCCCCCACGAGGAGCCCCTCATCGCGGGCATGGTCGAGAAGGAGCTGGGCATCCCGGTGCTCACCTTCGACGTGCCCTTCTCGCCGGGCAGGATCTCCGAGCAGGTGATGAACAGGATGGAGAGCTTCGCCGACCTGATCCGCACACGCAGGGCTCCCTCGGTGTTCGTCCGGGCCGGAAGGGCGGCGGATGCACAGCATGCCGGGACAGGGCCGTTCGAGTACTTCAGGGACTCGATGGTCCACGAGGTCGACGCCCTGAGGGCTCTGAAGAAGGCTGGAAAGGGCGTGGTCGGGATATACTGCGAGTACACGCCGAGGGAGGTCATCCTCGCGGCGGGCGCCGTTCCGGTGTGCCTCTGCGGAGCAAGCCGGAGGACCATCCCGGCCGCGGAGACGGTCCTGCCGACGAACCTCTGCCCGCTGATCAAGTCCTCCTTCGGCTACATCATCAGCAACCGATGCCCGTTCTACGGCCTGTCGGACGCCATCGTGGCGGAGACGACCTGCGACGGGAAGAAGAAGATGTACGAACTCCTGGAGGAGTTCAGGCCCCAGCACATCCTGGAGCTGACCCAGAAGCCGGATCGGGACGAGGCCCTCAGGCACTGGATCAGCGAGGTCGGCAGGCTTCGCGAGTTCCTGTCCTCGTTCTACTCCAGGCCCATCACCGACGACGACCTCCGGTCGGCGATCCGCGCCATGAACGCCGAGCGCATGCTTCTCAGGGAGGCCTACGAGCTCGGCGTGCCGGATCCCCCCCTGGCGACCGGTGTCGAGCTGGGGAACCTCCGCTACAGGGTGGCAGGCAATCCTGCGAATCTCCGGATGCTCAGGGCGTTCATAGATGCCGCCAGCGAGAGGGCTGACAGAGGCGAGGGTCCTCTGCCCCGCGGAGTGGCCAGGATACTTCTCACGGGAGTCCCGACGGCCCCCGAGACGCTCAAGATCGTGGAACTCGTCGAGGAGTGCGGTGGCACCGTGGTCGTCCAGGAGGCCTGTTCGGGATGGAAGCCGCTGGACACTCTGACCTCCGAGGAGGGGGACCCGATAGAGGCCATCGCGCGCAAGCACTTCTCGATACCGTGCTCCTGCCTCACGCCGAACCCGGGCAGGAGGGATCTGATCTCCAGGCTGGCGGAGAAGTTCAGGCCGACGGCGGTGATCGACCTGGTCTGGCAGGCCTGCCACACATACAATGTCGAATCCTGGTCGCTCGAGAGGCATGTCCGGGAGAGCCTGGGGCTGCCCTTCCTGAAGCTGGAGACCGACTACTCGGACTCCGACCGTGAGAGGCTTCGCGTGAGGATCCAGACACTCCTGGAGATGTGGCAATGAAGATCGCCTGCGGGATAGACATAGGGGCGCGCTCGGTCGAGGTCGTCCTCTTCGACGGCGCCCAGATAGTCGAATGGGGTGTGGCCGACACCGGCTCGAGGCCGACGGATGCCGCCGAGAGCCTCTTCGAGAGAGTGCTCGCGCAGGCCGAGATCGGAAAGGGCGGAGTATCGACCGTCACGGCGACCGGCTACGGGCGAAGCTACTTCAGGCATGCCGACAAGGCCGTCTCGGAGATCCTCTGCCATGCCAGGGGGGTCTGGTTCCTGTTCCCGCAGGCCCGGTCGATAATCGATATCGGAGGACAGGACTCCAAGCTGATAGAGCTCGACGGCAACGGGCGGACCGTCGACTTCGCCATGAACGACAGGTGTGCGGCCGGGACCGGCAGGTTCATAGAGCTGACCGGGCAGATAGTAGGCGTTCCGGTCGAGAGCATGGGCGAGACCGTGGAGGGATCGAACGCATCCGTCGAGATCTCCTCGATGTGCGCCGTGTTCGCCGAGAGCGAGATAGTCGGGCTCCTGCAGTCCGGTACGCCGATCCCGTCCATCCTAAACGGGGTCTTCAGGGCGGTCGCCAGGCGGACAAGCGCGATGGCCGGGAGGGCGAAGCTGAACCCGGAGGTCGTGTTCACGGGGGGAGTGGCCCTCAACAGGGGAGTCGTCAGGGCGATGGAGAGCGAGGTCGGCCTGCCCGTCCTGGTCCCGCCCAATCCGCAGATAACCGGGGCCCTCGGTGCAGCCCTGACTGGCTTCTCCGCGGGCTAGGCCGGGGCCGCGGCGGCCGTGCCGAGAGCATTCGCAGTACTGGTCCTGGCGGTGTCTCCATGGGCTCCGGCACATGGATGCCCGCCTGGAGGGGATGCCTGGCTTGCGGTATCCGGGGGCAGGGTCACGACCGTGTCCGAGGCCGTGGCGGAGTGGGACTCCATGGGCCCCGCGATGCGCGCGCAGTACCTTGCGCTGGATGATCCGGCAGGCACGCTTGTCCGTGCCCTGGCCCGGAAAAAGCTGGTGGAACTGGAGATCGAGCGCCTCGGCCTCGACTCGCTCCCGGCGGTCGCCGCCCTCCGGCAGGCCTGGCTCCTCCGGTACGCGCGGATGGAGATGGCCGACTCGCTCTCCGGCCTCCACGATTCCCTGCTGACCCCGGGAGACCTCGACTACTTCCTGGCGCACTTCGGGAAGCTCGTATGGTTCACCGCCGCGCCGGGAGAGGCGCACGAGGTCGCCGACGGGCCGGTCCACCTCCCCGAGCTGCCCCGGGCCCTCGCCTGCCATCTCGACTCGATGAGGGCCGGACAGGTCCTGCCGGGACCGGGAGGCATCCGGTTCAGGCTCGACTCGGTCTTCGTCCCGGATCCCGGGAGGCTCCGCGAGGCCCTCGCGGACACGGCCGCCGCCCTCGACTACGCCCGGGCGAGGCTCGTGACGGTGATGACGGCCAGGGACATGTCGTCGATCGAGAGCTCTGTATGCGGGGACCGGGGCACCGGATTCGAGTACAGGCCCGAGGCGATCCGGCGGTTCGCCCTGGCGTTCGGGCGGGGAGTGCCGTCCGCTCCGGGCGACACTCTGATCGCCTCGGACTTCGGCGCGGTCACGGCGGGGGTCCTGGATGCCTGGCTCCTGTCGCAGGGCATGCCGGCCGGGGCCGCCACGGACACTCTTCTGCTCATGCAGGCACTCGAGGGGATGGCCCTCGACCTCTCGATGGTCGAATACCTCCGCGGGACCTGCCCGGGGACATCCGGGAGAATCGCGTCCGAGGCCGCGGGAAGGGCCCTGGAGCTGGCTGCAGAGATCCTGTACCGGGACAGCGTCCTATCCGTCGTCGAAGTGACCGGCGAGCTTGTCGAGGCGGCATACGCGGGGATGGACTCGATCCCGGCGATCCCGGAGAAGAGGAGCTTCATGGTGGCTCTTGTCCCCGCGGACTCCCTGGAGCGGTGCAGGGAGTCGCTGGCGGCAGGCAGGTTCAGGGGGATCGTGGATTCCATGGGGTTTTGGGCGGACTGCTCGAGGGACGATCCTCCGACGAGGATCACTCGTCCCCTGGGAAGGGAGGAGTTGCCCTCCGGGGCGGATGCCGCGTTTGCGATACCTTCTTCGGACACCCTCTCCTGGTCCGGCCCATGGCCTCTTCCGGACGGCTCTTTCGTTCTCTACAGGCTGATCCGTGCGTGGCCCCGCCATCCTGCATCGTTCGAGGAGCTGAGGGACGGTCTGGCCGCGGCCCTGGCGGAGCAGCTGGAGGAGGAGAGGGCCGAGGTGTGGATCGGCTCGCTCGAGAGGAGGTACGGGCTCGAGGTCAACGCGGATCTGCTGGAGGAGCTGCCCCCGGACCCGTCGCGGTGGGGGCCGTGACGGCAGGGCGGTGACCGGGGGGTTGCGCTTCCCCCGGGACAGGGGCAGATTATAAACGGTGGTTTCTGCAAAGGAGGGGGTCCTATGCGATACTTGCTGTCTGTCCTCGTCCTCGGCTCGGTCGCAATCGCGTCCGATTCCGTGGACGACATCTACACGCCCGCTCCGGAGTTCACGGGCATCGCGGCGGGTGGCGGACCGGTCTGGGACGGCCCGTACGCGACTCTGTTCGACAACGGCCCTTACGCCAACAGCACTGGCACCGGGTACGGCGGTGCCGACGAGTCCCGCATGACATCGTCCGAGTCCACCTACGGGGCCGGCTGCCAGTACGTCAACAGCAACAGGTGCGCCGACGACTTCACCATCCCCGCGGGGCAGACATGGACCATCACCGGCATCACCCTGTTCGGGTACCAGACGAACTCGGGCACGAATCCGACCATCAACGCCTGCTATCTGACCATCTACAGCGGTGACAGCCCCAACACCGGAACGGTTGTCTACGGCGACTACACGACGAACAGGTTCTCCTCGGCCGCCTGGACGAACACCTACAGGGTCTCCTCCACGGAGTACGGGACCGGCACGGCCAGGCCGATCATGGCCATCGTGGCCAACGTCAGCACCACGCTCGGTGCCGGCAACTACTGGCTGGGCTGGTGCATGAACGGAACGGGCTCCAGCGGCCCGTGGCAGCCTCCGGTCGTGAACGACCCTCCCGGAGGGGTGACCGGCAACGGCATGCAGTCGATCTCCGGAGGCTCGTTCGCCCCCCTGGTCATGGGCGGAACAGGGCTGGCCTACGGATGCCCGTTCGTGATCTCCGGAACCTCTACGGCGCTCGAGAGGACCACCTGGGGAGAGATAAAGACGGTCTTCTTCTAGCCTCAGTCCCAGGCAGGCGGCGGGGCACGGCCTGAGGGCCGTGCCCCGCTCTGCATCCTTCGCTGCCGCACGGGGCCCGCTGCCGTATATTCCCGGCATGTCCGGACTGATCGACTCGTCCTCCATCTCCATCCGCCTGGAGGCCGCGGCACAGGCCGTCGACGAAGCCCTCCGGCGCTCGCACAGGACCGGCCCCGTGAGGATACTGGCCGTCACGAAGACGATGCCTGTCGAGGTCATCCTCGATGCGATGGCGGCCGGCATCTCGAGGTTCGGGGAGAACCGCGTCAGCGAGGGTGGGCGAAAGGTCGCGGCGGTAGGCAGGGATGCGGCGGAGTTCCACCTGATAGGGCCTCTCCACAGGAGAGAGGCCAGACAGGCCGTCCGCGACTTCGACTGGATAGACTCGATAGACAGGCCCGAGATCCTCACGGCCGTGCTGGAGAGGTCCGGGAGAGGCGACCGGGGTCCGCTCCTGCTCCTCGAGGTCAACACGACGCCCGGTGAGGCCAAGCACGGTTTCGACACCGACCCGGGGCTCATCGAGACCCTCCTCTCATCGTCCGGGGCAGGGCCTGCGGTCCGGGGCCTTATGACCGTCGGCCCCCTCGGCGGGGGCGAGGGGGCGTCCAGGAGGGCCTTCGAGCGGTTGCGGATCCTCAGGGACGATCTCGAGAGGAGAACGGGCCTGCGCCTCCCGGAGCTCAGCATGGGCATGAGCGACGACTTCGGGGTTGCCGTCGAGGAGGGTGCGACCATGGTGAGGCTCGGGAGGTTCCTCTTCGGTCCCAGGAGGCCTGGTTGACCACGGGAGTGGCTTGGGTATTATCCTCTTGCCGGTTCGTTACCGGCCTCTGAAGGACCTTCACGGGCGTTTCCGCCCGGGAACGGGGGAGTTGAGTTGCGCCTTACACCCCTGGACATTCGCAGGCAGAGGTTCCGCAGGGCCATGCGCGGTTACGACCCGACCGAGGTCGAGGCTTTCCTCGAGATGCTGGCCGGGGCCTGGGAAGAGGCCCAGACCAGGCTCGAGGCGGACGAGAAGGAGCTGACGGCCCTTCGTGCCCGCGCGGCCGACTTCGACAGGATGGAGGGCGCCGTCAGAGAGGTCCTCGTCGCCCAGCAGCAGAGTGCGGCGAGGGCGAGGGAGGACGCCCAGAAGGAGGCCGAGCTGATAATCATGGATGCCGAGGTGAAGGCGGCCAACCTGGTCAGCGAGGCCAGGGAGAGGGTCCAGGTCCTGATGGAGACGGTCAGGGAGCTCCAGGACCGCCGGGTCGCCCTCCTCGCACAGATGACCTCCTTCCTGGAGACGCAGAGCCGGATGGTCGAACTGGAGGAGTCGCGGATCAAGGCCGAGGCCGTGCCCGAGGATCGCCGCCTTCCCGGCGAGGAGGCCGGGGACGGGCCGATCCTGGAACTCTCGGAGCTCTGACTCCCGGGATGATCCTGGCAGCCCTGCTCTCCGTCCTCGCTTCGCCTTCTTCGGCAGGTGCGGGGTCGCTCGCTCCGGCTCTTTCGCCCGGCCCGGCGACCGTGGTCTGGGAATGCCCCGATCTCGTGCCGGTCGACGGGCCCGATGGTTCGCCCGCGGGCTATGCGGCCAGTGGATGCGGGCTGTCCGGGCCGTCGCAGAACATCATACTCCCCGAGAAGCATCTCTTCTTCCCGCTCGACTCGGGCTCCGATCCGGTCGTCCGGGTGACCGCGGAGGGGCAGGCGCCTGTCGATCAGATCCGGGTCCGGGCCTTCGCCTTCCCATCTTCGGGCTCCCTCTTCTCGCCCGTGGACCCCTCCGCCCTGCCCGACTCGTGGGGCGGGCTGGAGCGTGTGCACAGGTTCCGCGGAGCCTGGCTTGCCGAGATCGTTCTGCATCCGGTGATAAGCTCGGGAGACGGGCTGGTCCGCGCCGGGAGACTGGTTGTGAGGGTCACCGAGGGTCCCCCTGCCGGCCGCGCGGGCAGGCCCAGGCGTCCCTCCCGGGCGGAAGCCGAGCTCTTCCACCTGCTGTGCGGCGATCTGGAGTCCACGGCACGCAGACCCGTCGCTTCGGGGACCTCCGGGAGCCCCTTCTGGGGGCTTCCCTGGGCCAGGATCTCGATCGACACGGCGGGAATCTACTCGATAGCGTGCGATGCCGTGCCCGGGGCGGAGGGAGCCCTCAGCTCCTCGCTGGCCATGTACTGCGGCCGGGGCAGGCAGATGGGCGTCGTGCCGTGGGACAGCTGTTTCGTCCCGCGCCCGGTCCCCATGCTGGTGGAGGACGGCGGAGACGGGACCTTCGATCCGGGCGACCGGATCATTTTCTTCGCCAGGGGCCTGTCATGGTGGAGCCCCGACGGTTCCCCGACACCCACGCACTTCATGCACGCCGCGGCTCTCCACAACTGCTACTGGCTGACCTGGGGCGGGGCCGGCGGCACCGGGATGCAGTCGATCGACGCCGGCCTGACCGGGGCTCCTGCCGTTCCGCAGAGCTATCTTGCCAGGGCGCACTTCGAGCGAGACTTCGTCTGGAAGCGCGGATTGACTGACACCGACTGGTTCTGGGACTCCTCGCTCGGTACCGGCACCCAGTGGTTCTACCATCCCTTCGACGCCCCGGGGGCGACGGGCCAGGGCACGCTGAGGATGTTCCTGAAGTCGGCCGACTACGGCGATCACCATGTCATGGTCCAGCTGAACGATCAGGTCCTCTGCGACACCCTGTGGCGTGCCACCGGGGACTTCACGCTGGAGTTGCCGGCCTCCGGCTTCAGGTCGTCGGGGAACATGCTGGCGTACCGGATCACGCACGAGCCCGGCGGCGACGCCATCTACTTCGACTGGTTCGACGCCTTCTGCTGGAGCTCCATGCACACGCGCGGACAGACCGAGGTCCCGCTCGAGTGGCACCCCGGCACCGACAGGTTCAGGATCGACTGGCAGGACCAGCTCTCCGGCTGCCGGGTCTTCGCCGTCTCCGGCGACACTGCGGCCGCCGAGCTGCACCTGTCCGATCCCCGGTCCTTCGAGGTCGAGCTCCCTCAGAGCTGGCAGGCCAGGGAGCTCTGGGTGGTCCCGGACGGCTCGCTGATGTCTCCGGTCTCGATAGAGGCCGCGCAGCCGGGCCGCATCCTTGGAACCCTGGATGGTGCATCGACGCTCTTCATCTCGGCGAGCCAGTTCACCACCGACGTGATGCCGCTCGCTCTCGCCTGCCCCGGCTCCCAGCTCGTGGATGCCCAGGAGATCTACGACGAGTTCAACGGCGGCGTGAGGGATCCCGAGGCGATCCGAGCCTTCCTGGACAATGCAGTCGCCACGTGGGACCCGCTGCCGCTGGACGTCGTGCTCGTGGGAAGCGGCCACTATGACCCCAGGAACAACATCTCCTCGGCTCCTTCCTTCATCGACGCCCTGATGTTCCCCGGAACCGAGACCTGCTCCGACGACATCTACGGGATCGTCGAGGGATCGTCCTATCCGCAGTTCGCCGTCTCCCGCATAGGGGCAAGGCAGAGAACCGATGTCCAGCTGGTGGCCCAGAGGACGCAGGAGTACTCCTCGGGCGCGGCGGACGGGCAGTGGCAGTCCCTCGTGATAGGCGCGGCGGACGACGAGAGGTCGTCGAAGTACGAGACCGACGAGACGATGCACACGGAGAGCATGGAGCGCATCCTCGAGCAGCACGTGCCGTCCGTTATGAGGCCGATCAAGCACTACGAGATCTTCTACCCGTTCGGCGAGGGCTGGAAGAAGCCGGAAGCCAGGCAGGCCCTGATCGATTTGTGGAGGGAGGGGGCCCTCATCTTCCTGTATCTCGGCCATGGCGGATACGACCAGCTCGCGGACGAGGGGCTCCTCTACATAGAGGACCTCGGTCTGCTGTCGTGCGGGCCGAGGCTGCCCGTGGCCTTCTTCGGCTCCTGCAGCGTGGGGGACTTCCAGCACCCCGGCCGGGACTGCATGGCCCTGAATGCGACCACGACTCCCGGGGGCGGGGCCCTCCAGGCGATCGCCGCGACGACCGAGACCTATCCCGGGACGAACGAGTTCCTGATGGCCAGCTTCCTCGACGACCTGTTCGGTTCGAGCGAACTGACTACGGCCGAATGCCTTCTGGCGGCGAAGATAGGCAACGGGTACTCGGACAACGACAGGAGGTACGTCCTGTTCGGGGACGGGGCCGTCAGGCCCGCGGTTCCTCCCGACGAGGTGGATCTCTCGGTCGACCGCTTCCTCACGGGCGAGAGATCGACCGGAGGGGGGGAAGCTCCTTCGCAGGGACTCGTCCTCCTCGAGGCCTTCGAGTCGTCGCAGGCCGACACCTACTACACATTCAGACAGCATCTGCCGATACCGTACAGGACCCCTCCGGCGCGCTTCTTCTCAGGCTCCTGCACCGCATCGCCGGGGCTCGATTTCAGCCTCTTCGTGCCAGTGGACGCAGATACCGGGAGCATGGGGCGCGTCTCGGCCTTCCATCTCGGCAGCGGCGGATCCGCGGCCGGCTCCCTGTACCCTCTGCCGCTCCTCCCGGGCTCTCCGTCCGCCTCCGACACGGTCGGGCCCGAGATCACTCTCTGGCTGGACGGCTTCAGATCCTCGCCGGCCCCTTCGGTGAGCGGTCCGATCACCGTGTGCGCAGAGCTGAGCGATTCCTCGGGGATAGATCTCCTGGGGAATCCCGGCATGCAGCTCGCCCTCTACATCGACGGAACACCACAGGACGTTTCGGGATCCTTCAGGTTCGACGCCGGCAGCTCCACAACGGGCTCCATGGAGACCGACATCGGCACCCTCCAGGAGGGAGCCCACTCCCTTGAGCTGAGGGCGAGCGACTGCCTCCTGAACCGAAGCAGCGAGACGCTGGGCTTCACGGTGACGGCAGGAGGCAGCCTCGAGCTCTGGCAGGTCTTCGCCTATCCCTGCCCCTCCTCGGGGCACGGCCTGTCGCTGAACTGGATGCAGAGCGCCGACGGATCGGCCGATGTGGAGATCTTCACGGTCGCGGGCCGCAGGATAGCTGCCTGGCGGAACCTGCCGGCGGAGGCCGGATATAACAGCATGTGGTGGGACTGCAACGACGCAGACGGTGATCCCGTCGCGAGCGGAGCGTATGTCTACAGGTTGAGGGCCTCGTCGGGACCAGCTTCCGCCGAGGTCACGGGTGTACTAGCGATAGTCCGATAGGGGGGAGTATGACCCGACTGTTTCTTCCTCTCGCTGCCATCGCCCTTCTCGCTTCGACCGCCGCGGGTTCGACTGCGAGCGTCATCTGGATGACGATCACGCCGGGCGCCAGGCCGAACGGGATGGGCGAGTCCTTCGTGGCGATCGCGGACGATGCCACGGCGTCCTACTGGAACCCTGCCGGTCTGGCCTGGGTCAACCAGGAGAAGAACGAGATCACTCTCCAGCACTCCAAGTGGCTTCCCCAGCTGGCCGACGACCTCTACTTCGAGTACCTGGGCTACGCAAGATACCTCCAGGGATGGGGCGGGATCGGCGGGAACATCACCTTCATGTCGATGGGAGAGCAGCAGGAGACCGTCGAGGGCAGCCCGGAACCTATCGGCACGTTCTACTCGTACGGAGTGGCCGCGACGGGCGCGGCGGGCACCGAGGTGGCCCCGGGAGTCTCCGTCGGCGTCGGCCTGAAGTTCATCTACGACCACCTGTACTACCAGGACTACGGCAAGGGCAGCTCGTTCGCGGCCGACTTCGGCGTCATCTACCACCTGCCGATGGAGCAGATGGGGCTGGGCAGCATCGGCGGCGCGTCGATAGGGGCCTGCCTCTCCAACTTGGGGCCCAACATGAGCTACGGGGGACAGTCCGAGGGGAATCCCCTGCCGAGGATGATCAGGGCGGGCATCGCCTACGAGCCGTTCGACAGCCGTATGACCCAGCTCCATATCGCAGCCGACTACAGCAAGATCCTCACCTTCGTCAACGACGGCTTCTCCCAGGAGTTCAACGAGAACAAGTGGGGAGTGGGGGCCGAGTACTGGTACTACAACCTGCTCGGCTTGCGGGCCGGGTACACGCATGACACGGAGGGAGCATCCACGATCCAGGGGATGACCTTCGGGGCCGGCCTCAGATACTCCGGCCTGCAGTTCGACATGGCGTTCACCCCCGTGGAGGAGCAGCTCCAGCCCTCAGGCAAGTACAACACCAAGTTCTCGCTGGTGGTCCAGTTCTGAGGCTTCCGGCAGGAGGCTCTCGGCTCGTGTCGGCTCGCGCCTCGGCGGGCCTGGGGCCCTTTCTGGCCCTTGCGCTGTCGGCCGGTGCGTCCCGGTCGGCCCCACCCGTGCTTGCTGGCACGGGCGTGCCTTGGCTGAACGAGAAGCCCTCCTCCGGGACCGCCATCTGGCCCTCGACGGGGGCTGCCGCCCTCGGCTCGACGGGCACTCTCCACCTGGCGGTCATCCGCGTCGAGTTCGTGGAGGACTTCGACCCGGAGACCACCGGCGACGGACGCTTCGACCTGGGGACCTCTCCTCCGCACGACCGGGACTACACGATCGGGCTCGCCCAGGACATGGCCGACTACATGCACGATGCTTCCGGAGGCCGCTTCGACATCGACTTCACGGTATTCCCGCTGGGCGGCGGAGCCTACGAGATGCCTCATCAGATGGCCTGGTACGGGGCCGACTCGAACTGGGTCGCCGGAGTCTGCATGCTTCTCAGGGATGCCGTCCAGGCATCGGACGGTGACGTGGACTTCTCCGCCTTCGGGGCGGTCATGGTCGTCCATGCCGGGGCCGGGCAGGAGGCCGACGTTCTGGCGAACTCCCCCGACGACGTCTCTTCGGTCTTCCTGACTCTCGCGGATCTGGCCTACTACCTTCCCGAGGGCGGCTACGGGTACCAGGGCATCGAGACTGACGACGGCGTCTTCGTCCAGGAAGGCACGATCATCCCCGAACAGGAGTCACAGGACGGGTACGGCTTCGGCGTCCTCGGCACGATGGCTCACGAGACGCTGCATCAACTCGGCCTCCCCGATCTCTACGACACGCTGACGGGCGGCGTCGGGGTCGGGGGATGGGACATCATGGGCTACGGGCAGTGGCTCATGAGCGGCTTCTGGCCGTCCGAGCCCGGAGCCTGGAGCAGGATACGGCTGGGCTGGGCCGACCTGAAGACGGTCGAAGGGGGGACCTTCGAGAGCATCACGGGCGACTCGGTCCTGAAGATCCCCCTATCGGGCACGGAGTACCTCCTAGTCGAGAACCGCGAGAGGGACCCCGATGGCGACGGGATGTGCGACTCCTCTGAGAGGGACTTCGGGCTCCCGGGGTCGGGCGTGCTCATCTGGCACGTCGACCAGGGCGTGATAGACGAGAAGATCGGCAGCAATACCGTCAACACCGACCCCGCGCACAAGGGAGTCGACCTGGAGGAGGCGGACGGCATCCAGGACTTCGACTACTCGCTGCCCGACCTCTACGGCTACGAGGGCAGCAGGTACGACCCCTGGTTCCAGGGCGGGTACGGAAGCCTCTTCGGTCCCGGCACCACGCCGTCGAGCGAGACGAGCTGGGGAGGTGCCACGGGGGTGTCGGTCGGTGTGCAGGACCCTCCGGGCCTCTCCATGACTGTCTCGGTCTCGTCCGATCTGATGCCCCCGGGCTGGCCCGCCGCCCTGGACGTGCTCTCCTTCGGGCCCGTGCCCGTCTCACTGCAGGACGGTCCGGCGGTCCTGCTCACATCTCCGGTCGGAGTTGTGTGGGCCCTTCCGACAGGGGCGGACCCTTCCCCCCATGCGTTCTTCGACAATGCCTCGTGCCCTCCCGTAGCCGATGCTTCCGGCGGCCCCGGGCAGGTCGTCCTGATATGCACAACCGATGGCGGGGTCCACATGCTGGGGGGCGACGGCGCGGAGCTGCCCGGCTGGCCGGCCGAAATCCCGGGCGGCGGGGGCGTGGCGTCGATGCTCTGCAACGGGGGGTATGCGGCTGTAGCCTCAGACAGGAACAGGATCTATCTGTTCGATCCGGCGGGGAACATCGTCCCGGGCTGGCCCCGCGTCGCGGGCGAGGAGGCAACCGGGCTGGCGTTCATCCCCGACAGCAGCTCGCCCGGCATCGTCGCGCTCACTCGCTCCGGCACCGTCCTCGCCTGGGGGCTCGACGGGCTGCCGCTGCCCGGGTGGCCGGTGGATGCACAGGGTGGAGAGCCGACGGGCTCGCCTCTGGTCACCGATTTCGACCGGGACGGCAGTCTCGAGATCGCGGCGGTCTGCGGCAGGTCCGTAAGCGTCTTCGGTATCGGCGGCGCAATCCTGTCCGGCCTTCCGGCCGAGCTGAGAGGGGATCCGCTCGGCTCGCCATGGCTGGCGGACATCAACGACGATGGGCACCCGGAAGTGGTGGTCGAGACCACGAAGGGTGTGGAGGCGCTCGAGGCGACTGGGGCGGTGCTGCTCGACTGGCCGCTGATGCCGCCCATCGATCCCTCCTCGGGCTCGTTTTCCCGGTCCTGCAGCGGCACGGGCGCTGCCGGATTCGCTGCGTTCGCCCTCCGGGACGGCCGTGTGGGGATCGCTGGGAGCGACGGCAGGGTGATGGACGGATTCCCCGTCTCCACGGGCGACGACCCTGTGGGAAGGCCCGCTCTGGCGGACTTCGACGGGGACGGGCTCCTGGAGATGGTCGAAGCCGACGCATCGGGATACGTCGGCATGTGGCAGACCCCGATCCCCGTGCCGGAGCACTTCCCCGGCTCCGACTTCAGCGGGCGGAACTGCTGGAGCACCGCGGATCTGCCCCCTGTTTGGGACAGCGGCGGCCTCCTCACCGGGGGGAGCTTCTTCGTCTACCCGAATCCCGTCCGGGAAGGCGCGGGGAGGATCAGGTTCGAGCCCGGCCGGGACTCGATGTACAGGGTACGCGTGTTCGACGTGGCCGGAGAGCAGGTCTCCGACTTCTCGGGCTCCTGCGAAGGCGGAATGGCATGCGAGCTGCAGTGGGATGTCTCCGATCTGTCGCCAGGGCTCTACTACGTCTGCCTGGAGCTGACCGGTTCGGGCGGGAGGGCGCAGGCCCTCTTCCAGGCGGCGGTTGTCCACTGATGGCCGGGCGCTTCGCCGCGGCCGCGGCAGCGATCCTGCTCTTCTCCGGGACCGCCGGGGCGAACCCGGCCCGGAGCGCGGCCCTTCGTTCGCTGGTCCTCCCCGGGTGGGGGCAGAGGTACGACGGGCACCCGGGCAGGGGCAACCTCTTCCTGGGCGTCGAGGCGGCGACATGGGCCGGCGTCGCCGTCAGCTACATGGAGGGCAGTTTCTCGCGTGACGACTACCGCATCCTTGCGCTCCAGGAAGCCGGCATCGACGCTTCCGGGCTGGACGGAACCATACTGGAGGACATGGGGGACTTCGGCTCCACGGCCGAGTTCAACGACTACGTCCGCCGGCTTGCCCGCTACTACTACCCGGACGACCCGGCGGCCCAGCAGGGCTACTTCGATGCCCATTCGTACTCGGGGGACATCTCCTGGAACTGGTCGTCCGACGCTGCGCGCCAGGACTTCCGGGACGCTCTCCGGGAGAGCCGGCAGTGGTTCAGGCGCTGCCTCTATGTCGGGATGTTCGCAGTGGTAAACAGGGCCGTGAGCGCCATTGACGCAGCACTGCTGGCCGACGACGAGCCGGTCCTCTACAGCTCCCTCGAGGTTCCCGACCCGATGGACTTCTCCTCGGTGCGGATGTGCGTGGGGTTCAGATTCTGATGACGCCCGTCCTGCTCGCGGCGGTTGTCGGCATGCCGGCATTGTGGACCGACGGGACATACCTGCATCCGGAGGTCCCGCGGCCCGGCAGGGACCTTGCAGCCTCGGTAGCGGCCTACCGCAGGCCCGCCGGGGCCCGGGGGCCATCCGTCGGCGACAGGGAGAACTTCTGGGCGATCGACTACACCGTCGACCCTCCCCCGTACAACTTCTACCTCACGCCGGCCACCTGCCGGTACGTCGGCGAGCACTGCTACATCTTCGTGGAGGACTCGGAGTGGGGGGTCCACTTCGACCAGGCGGCCGTGGACTCGCTGGCTGAGGCGCTGGAGGACAGCACCCCCTCCGGGCCCGGAGGCATCATGGAGAAGCTCATCGGAGCCATGGGTCCGATGCCCGACGTTCTCGACGGCGACCCGAAGGTCTACTTCCTCGTGCTCGACATACGCGACGGCTTCGATCCCGAGCAGGGGGGGGCCTACATCGCCGGCTTCTTCAGTCCGTGGAACGAGTATCCGGACGATGTTCTCCACCCCTACCACTCCAACGAGGTCGAGATGATGTACATCGACTGCTACCCGTCCCACGAGAGCGACGCACCCTTCACATGCTCGCACGAGCTCGTGCACCTCATCTACTTCGGGATAGAGCCCTACTCGAGCGAGGACCTCTGGGTGCTGGAGAACCAGGCTCAGACGGGCCCCTACATATGCGGGTACCCCGCCTTCCAGATCGTCACCTTCCTGGAGGCCGGCGGCGTCACCCCCGTGGGATGGACCGAGTTCACGGACGACCTCAGGTACGTGGCCGGCTACGGGGCGGGATTCCTCTTCTTCTCCTACCTCTTCGAGAACTACGGTGGCGCGGATTTCATCTACGACTCGATGCACTCGACCCGGACCGGCCTTGCCGGCGTGGCTGACGCGATCCAGTCCGCGACCGGATCCAGACCGGACATGGGGGCCGTCCTCAGGGACTGGATGCTGGCCTGCTGGATAGACGACCCGACCATCGACGACGGCCGCTACGGATGGCAGGGCTTCAGCATAGCTGCAGCCGACACGGAGGATCCGGGCAACCGGCGCGGCCTGGACTACCGGGCGATAGTCGGGGCGGGTCAGTTCGTCGACCCGGCACACCCGGTCGGGGCCTTCTGCTCGAACGGCTACCGCATAGAGGACAGCGCCGGGGGCAGCTTCAGAGCCGGGGCGACCGGCGTAGGGAGCCTCCTGGCCTACTTCCTCCCTTCCGCCGGCGGGGAGCCCGTTCCCGTGCAGGGGGCGCAGGGCGGCGACGTGGCGATCCAGCTCCCTGTCGATGGGACGGCCCTCCTCCTGTGCTCCTCCTTCGACGGCTTCGATCTGGAGGCGGCGGCAGGCAGCGTGGCAGGATCGGGGGGTGCGCCGGCCGTGTTCCCTCAGCCCTGTCTCGGTACTCTCTACTTCCAGTTCGTGTCCTCGGGGCAGCCGGTGACCCTCTCCGTGATGACCTTGTCCGGGCAGTGCGTCGAGAGCGTCACTCTCGACGGGGTCCCGTCCGGCGAGGCCGTGGTCCCCTACGAAGGCGCCTCGGAGCTCGCGAGCGGCGTCTACTTCTACAGGCTCGCGCAGGGAGGTGCTGCCTGGACTGGCAGGTTCGCCGTTGTGCGCTAGGCCTGCCGGCGCTCTCCTCGCAGCAGCCCTGATCCAGCTGCCGCTGGGCACCATCGCCGTCGCGCCCGGGCAGGACGGATCGATCTACAGTCTCAGGAGCGCTCCCCCCGCCGTTCTTGTCACCGACACCACCGGGGCCGTTCTCCGTGAGACGGACATCCCGGACATCGCCTCGCCGGCAGGCATGGCCGTTGCGACGGACGGGACCGTGGCGGTCTCCGACAGGGCGCGCGGTGTCATAGTGCTGATCGGCCCGGAGGGAACGGTCCGTTCCAGGCTGAGGGCCCCGGGAAGCCCGGGCGACCTCGCCTGGGCGGGGACCTCCGTCTGGTATTGCGGCCTGGACATGGGAGCCGTGGCCGAGGCCGGGACCGGAAGGACGATCCTCTACACCGGCGATCCCCCGACATGGCTCGATGTCAGCGGACGGATGGCTCTGGTCAGCGTGGGCGACTCCTGCCTGCTCTTCTCCGAGACCGAAGGCGTGACCTCCCGCTTCGACGCCAGGTGCGCCTGCTTCGCGGGAAGGGCCATCCTCCTCCTCACGGGATCAGTCGCGCGCTATGACACGTCCGCCGTTCCCACCGCGGATTCGCTCGGTTCGTGCTCGGCGGTCCTCTGGCTGCCAGGCTCAGGGCCGGCGGCCTTCAGCCCCGGGCGGGGACTGCTGAGGCTCTGATGCTCGCCTTGGTCGCGCTGACCGGGGCGGTCCGGCTTGCCGCGGTCAGCGACGGGACGGGCTTCTTTGCTCTCCCTGACACTCTCTGGCCGATTCCCGGGACGGCCGTCGTGATCGCCGGATCGGACACTGTCCGGGCGGAGCCCTCGGCGTACGGGAGCAGGCCGGGCCTGTCCGCCTCCCCGGCTCCCGAGGCTGGCGACAGCGTCCTCCTGGTCTTTGAGGTCGCACCTCTCCGGACCCTTTCGTCGGCGAGGCTAGAGGTGCCTTCGGTCGGGCGGGAGGTCGAGCCGATCCAGCTCGTCCGCACCGAGGAGTACGTGCCACAGGGGCTCTTCATCTCCGGCAGCAAGCGTCTGGGCATCTCGGTCGGAGACGGTCCGGGAGTTGACCAGAGCACTCGCCTGTCGCTCGAAGGGAGCCTGGCCACGGGGATAAGAGTCCAGGGCTCGGTCACCGACGAGAATCTCCCCGTCGGAGCCGGCTCCTCCGAACTGGTCTCGGAACTCGACCGGGTGCTCCTGCAGGTGGACGGCAGGAGATGGGGAGTCACCCTCGGCGACCAGGAGTGGACCCGGCCCGGCACCGGTCCGCTCGCCTGGAGCAGGGATGTCAGCGGTGCGACCGCATGGGCCGACTCCCTCGAGGGCTTCGGCGCATCGGCCGGGGTGGCCGTGTCGGGCCGCACTTCCGAGCGCTCGGTCTTCTACACACAGGAGGGGGTGCAGGGTCCGTACGACATCTCGGCGGGCGGCGAGGTCGTTCCGGGCAGCGAGAAGGTCTATCTTGACGGAAGCCTGATGCGGAGGGGTGACACAGCCGACTACACCATCGACTACTCCGTGGGCCAGGTCACCTTCACATCACGGAGACTGATCAGAAGGGATTCCCGGGTCGAGGCCCTCTACTACGGGAGGGGAGCCGGATTCAGGAAGGACTCCTATACGGCCGCGGCGGCTTCGGACAACGGCGGGCTGCACCTCGAGCTCACGGGCCTCAGCGAGGCGGACGACAGGGCGAATCCACTCGGGTTCGTGCTTTCCGACTCGGCGGAGGCCGTCCTGCGGAATGCAGGCGAGGATCCCGACAGCGCCTGGATAGACGGGGCGACCTTCGTCGGAGATGGTGAGGGATCGTACAACATCGACAGCCTGAGTCACTTCGTCTACGCGGGACCGGGCATGGGCGGCTGGCGGGTCGTCTTCAGCAGACCGCCCGACGGGCGGGGCGACTATGTCTACGACTCCTCACTGGGCGGGTTCGCCTGGGTCGGCGATGGACTCGGCACCCATCTGCCGAGGCAGTATCTGGACATACCTTCGAGCATCGAGGTGGGCGGGGTGACCGGATCTGCATCCGGAGACCTCCTGTCCCTCCACTTCCAGGCGGCCGTCTCGAAGAGGACCGGGAACACGTTCAACCCGGGCTCGACGACTCGCGAGGGCACTGCTCTGACGGGCACCCTGGGTCTCTACCCCTGGGATGGAGGCCCCGACTTCGGAGTGAGGACCACGCTGGTCACCGACGGGTTCAGGCAGCCCGGTGTCTGGGAGGCGGACAGCTCCCTCGGGAGCTGGTCGCTGCCGCCGGGCTACGAGGGCAGGGACGACATCCTGGAGGCCTTCGGGCACTGGGGCGGCGGATCGGCCTCCGCCGGGCTGAGGATCCCTGTCGGCGGGGGCAGGCTGGCTCGGGCCAGGACCGGCTTCGTCACTTCGGCAGGCCCTGTCGGACTCCAGGCATCGGCCTCGGCGACCGGCCGGACCGGGACGCCTTCCATGGCCGTCGGGAGCGTGTTCGAGGGGGATCTCGGGGGCTTCCTCCATGCCGGCGCATTCATGCCCTCACTCGGCTTCTCGTTCCTCAGGGACAGCTGGGCCGACAGCCTCTCCGGCCCGCAGACCGGCCTCCGGGCGGGCGGCTCGGTCTCCGGGTCCGACTGGACCGGCGGCCTGACGCTCGAGGCCGTGCTGGATGGCAGGACAGGCCCCGTGCCGGTGCCCTGGCATGTCTACAGGGGCAGGATCGAGGCGCAGGGCGGCAGGGGAGGGCTGACCCTGTCGGCCAGCGCGGAGCACAGCAGCAGCCGGTGGGAGGCTGGCGGACGGAGCGAAGCTGATGCCATCAGCCTCATCGCAGCGGCCGGATCCGGGACCACATGGTTCAACGCGGCATACTCCGGCTCGGGTATCCTCAGCAGTTCTCTCGAGGTCCACTACCGCTTCGTCGGCGATGGACAGGGAAGCTGGAGCTTCGACGACGGGACCGGCCAGTACTACCCGGACCCCGACGGCGACTACGAGGTCTACTATCTCCCCGGTGAAGGAGGTCTGCTCGTCGCCAGCGCGAGCCTGGATGCATCCCTCAGCGCCGGGGGGATAGAGGGAGAGGGACTCGATGCCTCGGGGAGGCTGTCAGCGCAGGGCAGCGACAGGCTGAAGGCCTTCCTTCTCGCAGGTGCCTTCGGCAACGGCCCCGGAGGCTACGAGCTCGAGGCATCGCCCTTCTGGCGCAGCACCGGCGGAACGGTGAGGCTCCTGCGGGTGACGGGCAGGATCTCGAAGAGCAGCGTCGACTACAGCGGATCGGGAACACGGGACGAATCGGAGCGGAGCATAGAACTGCTGCAGGGGCTGGGATTCGGATCGTCGGCGAAGCTCGATCTCCGGGAGCGCCTGCGCCGGAGGGAGGAGAGCCTGCAGTCGGACAGGAGGATCGACGAGGCAAGGCTCTCGGCCGATCCGACCCTCACGACCGGGGACCTCGGCGAGCCCGGGATCCTCCTCGGCTGGGAGCGGAGGGCCGAGTCCTTCACGGCGGTCGAAGCCTACATGTACGAGTTCCAGCCGCACTACAGATACAACGGGCGCGGGTGGAGCGCCTGGGCCTCGGCCGGGGTGCAGCTCATCCCGGGCGGGGGCGTGCTCCCTCTCTGGCTCTTCGACGGGAATGGTAGGGGGACCAACCTCCTCTCCCAGGCGAGGCTCTCCCGGAGGCTGTCCGACCAGTTCGACCTGGCGCTCACATGGTATGCACGCAGGCCGGCCTCCGGAGAGTGGACCCAGAGGGCGGGGCTGGAGGGGACGGTGACATTCTGACCCACGGCATCCTCCTCTCTGTGCTGTCCGTGCTGCCGGTGGGCTTCAGGGGCAGCCCGCCCCTGCCTGCCGGCGGCGAGTTCCAGCTCGCGGTGATGGACGACTCCTCCGTCAGCGCGCTGGAGGACTCGGTCCTGGGGTGGTACCTCTACCGCGGCTACCCGTTCGCCTCCCTCGCCTGTTACCTGGGCGGGCCTGACAGCCTGGCCGTCTCGGTCGTTCCGGGTCGCCACGCCTCCCTCGAGGGCGTGAGGATAGTCGGCCTCGAGGGGACCTCGCCAGGGGTTCTCACGAGATACCTGCGTGCGGGTGAAGGGGACCCCTATGATCCGGGGCCGATAGAGCGGTGGAGGGGCAGGCTGGAGCGGCTCGAGTTCCTCGAGTGGGTCGGTCCCTACGGTCTCTTCATGGGGCCCGGAGGGAATCTCGTCGTGGTCGAGGAGGTCTCGGAAGGCCCCTCGGGAAGCCTTGCGGCCTCGCTCGGCTATGCCGGGTCCGACGGCGGGGGCGTCGAGGGCTCCGGCCTGATGAGGTTCACCAACCTCCTCGGAACGGGCAGGGAGCTCGAGCTGTCGATCTCCCGCTCGCTCTGGGGTGGCACGGACGTGTCGGGAAGGTATCTGGAGCCATGGATCCTCGGCGTTCCCCTCTCGGCCGAGGTCTCGCTTTCCCAGGAGGTCCCCGACAGCGGATGGCTCAATCGCGAAGCCGAGATGCGGCTGATCTGGGAGGCGTCCGAGGAGTTCAGCGTGTCCGCAGGGGCGGGCGCCTGGCGCGGGTATGAACCCGGGGACGTGGCCAGGCGCTACGACTACGGGATCGCCGGCTTCATGTGGAACCCGGGCCGGAGGGTCAGACAGGGATGGCAGGGCCTCCGCGCAGACATCGAGGGCAGGCTGGGGAACCTGTCGGGACCGGACTCGTCGGAGATCCTCTCCACGGCAGGCTTCAGTCTTCGCGCGGACTACTACGAAGGGCTCCTCGGGCTCGGCGGAGATGTGCTGGCGGGGGGTGTGCTCCAGGGCGAGGCGCTGGAGAGCAGGCTGGAGAGGATAGGCGGCCAGGAAACGCTCCGCGGCTATGCGGAGAACGCCTTCAGGGCGGCTCGGTACGGGATCTTCAGACCCGAGGCGTCGATAGGTGAGACTGAGACGAGGCTGTACGCCTTCTGCGACATCGGGCTGCTCGATACGCCGCAGGGCAGGGAGAGTCCCGCAGGGGCAGGCGGGGGCCTTCGAGGTGCAGCCGGTGTCTGGCAGATCGACGCCGCCATAGGCGTGCCCCTGCGCGGGGGCCCGGCGCGCTTCTACCTGAGCGCCACTGCAGGCGTGCTCTAGGAAGGCTGCAGGTTCCGGCCGCGGGCCGCAGGGGCCGCCGACGGGACTTGCCGGCGGAAGGACCGCCTGTTACATCTCCAGAGGCGGAAGCCCTGCCGCCGAACCGAGGAGCAGGCATGAGAGAGCAGCAGCTTCGTGAGGCCGGTCTGAGCGTGAGGGTCCAGCAGATCAGACAGGTCGTCGAGGAGTCCGGGAGGATAGTCGACCGGGCGCGCACCGGCCCCCTCGAGAAACTGCACGGCGAAGTGATCCTCCTGGTCTCCATGGTCCGGGACTACTGGCAGGGGAGTTACAGGGAGGTCCCGTACTGGGCGCTGGGGGCTACCGTCGTGGCCCTTCTCTATGTTCTGAATCCCATGGACCTTGTACCTGACTTCGTCCCGGTCCTGGGGCTCGTGGACGACGCAGCGGTGATAGGGCTCTGCCTCCGCATGGTGGAGGAGGAGCTGAAGCGCTACGACTCATGGCGCAAGGGCCCCGGCTCGGCCGCAGGGACGCGGAAGGCCTGAAGCCCGGAGAACTCCGGCAAGGGCCCGGAATGCGCGTCCGGATCGCGGGCACTCGACGATCCGAAGTCCGGCGGCATCATCCCGGCGCGACTGTCGGGGGGCCTCCGCCGGGCAGTGCCAGGCGGAGCGATCTCCAGTCGTTGACCACCCTGTAGTGTGCCTGCCCGTATGCCGCGGAGTGTGAAGGCGGGCTCTCCGGAACGCCGACGGCGAGTATCTCCTCGGGGATCCAGGGGAGGGCGCCGGAGGCTGCGAGTTCCGCGGTCTCCCGCAGGAGAGCGGCGGCCCTCGACCTGGTCCCGTGCATGGGCTCCTGCGAGATGATCCCTTCCAGCAGCGCATCGTATCCGAGCCCGGCGGCCGCGGCGGCCGCGAGATGTATCCTCGCGATGCGGCCCCCGGGATCGACCATCTGGACAAGCGGCAGCGATCCGGGGGGAAGCCTGGAAGCGTGCTCCCATTCCCTTGCGAAGCTGGCACGGAACAGCCCTTCGTCCCTGGAGGCCCACCGCAGGAGGTGATCCGCTCCGAAGGCCGCGTGGAACAGGAGTTTCTGCAGATCTGACAGCCCCATCGAAGGGTGGAGCCTCAGCTCGAGCCCGAGCACGGCAGGCAGGCCGGGGACGATAGCCTTCATGAAGCGAATATCCAGGCACCGGGGACCCGGGGCAAGACTTGACTATATGCGCATATACTCATATCATTGTCCCGTGCACAAGGTATTCGCCGCTCTGTCGGACCCGAACCGCCTGCGGATAGTCTCGATACTCCGCGACGGGCCGCTCAACGTGAGCGAAGTGTCTTTCGTGCTGGGGCTGACCCACTCCAATGCAAGCCGCCACCTCAAGTCCCTGCTGGACTGCGGGATCGTGCGGAGGCGCGGGGCTTCGGGGTGGGCATGGTACAGCCTGGACACGTCGGAACCCCTGATTCGCGATGTCTGCCGGCTCGCCGCCGCTGCGTCCGGGGAGATGCCGGAACACGACGCGGACATGAGAGGTCTCGCCAGATGCTACGAGGTGCGCAGGGCGACGTCGAAGGAGTTCTTCGCCAGGCTGGCTCCCGACTGGGCCAGGCTGAGCGCTCTGCTGCCCGATCCCTCTCTCTACTCTTCCGAGATAGCATCCTGCATCCCTTCGCGGGGCACAATCGCCGAGCTGGGCTGCGGGACCGGCTCCCTCTTCCCGGTGATGTCGGGGGAGGGACGCTCGATCATCGGGATCGACAGCTCGCCCGAGATGCTGTCCGCCGCCAGGGCCACCGCAGGGCGCCTGGGCATCTCCTCATCCGTCGATCTCAGACTCGGGGAGGTGGAGCACCTCCCGCTGGCGGACGAGAGTGTGGACTGCGCTCTGGCACACATGGTCCTGCACCATCTGAGCCATCCGTCGGACCTTGCCGCGGAGGCCGCGCGCGTGCTGAAGCCCGGGTGCGCTCTCGTCCTCGTGGAGCTTGCCGAGCACGGGAACTCCAGGCTCAGGAGGCTGCATGGCGATCTCTGGCCGGGATTCGACCCGGGTCAGATCGTCAGATGGATGGAACCTGCAGGTCTGAACTGCGGGGATGCCCTTGCGCTCGCGGGTGGGAGGGCGTTCCTGCTCGAATGCCGCCGAAAGGAGAGAAAGTGAACGACTTCAAGGTAGCCGATCCGGGGCTCGCGGGCCTCGGTAGGCGACGGATCACCATGGCCGAGAGTGAGATGCCTGGTTTGATGTCCGTGAGGGAGACATACGGCCCGTCGAAGCCCCTGGAGGGCCAGCGGGTCAGCGGCTCCCTCCACATGACCGTCGAGACGGCGGTGCTGATAGAGACGCTGGTGCGGCTCGGCGCCAGCGTAAGGTGGGCCAGCTGCAACATCTTCTCGACACAGGACGATGCGGCGGCGGCCGTGGCCGCTGCCGGAGTCCCCGTCTTCGCCTGGAAGGGCGAGACACCGGAGGAGTACTGGGACTGCACCAGGCACGCTCTGACCTTCCCCGGGGGCGTCGGCCCGACGCTGATCGTGGATGACGGCGGAGATGCCACCCTGATGATCCATTCGGGACACGACCTCGAGGACGAGTACTCCTCCACGGGCAGGCTTCCCTCGCTGCCCGCGGGATCCCGGGACGAGGCGGCACTCGTGGAGAACCTCGTCGGGGGTCTCTCGAGGAACGCCGGGTTCTGGCACTCGATAGTCCCTTCGATCATCGGAGTGTCCGAGGAAACCACGACCGGTGTCCACAGGCTGTACCAGCGCGAGTCAGCCGGGCGCCTCCTCTTCCCCGCCTACAACGTGAACGACTCCGTTACCAAGAGCAAGTTCGACAACACATACGGATGCAGGGAGTCCCTCCCCGACGGGATCAAGCGCGCGACTGACGTCATGGTGGCCGGCAAGACCGTCGTCGTCTGCGGATACGGAGAGGTCGGAAAGGGCTGCTGCCAGAGCATGCGTGCCTTCGGCGCGCGCGTTCTCGTCACCGAGATCGACCCGATCTGCGCCATGCAGGCCGCCATGGAGGGATACGAGGTCACCACGCTGGAGGACGCCCTTGCCGAGGCCGTCATCTTCGTCACCGCCACAGGGAACTGCAACGTGGTGACCACGGATCACATGGCCCGGATGAAGGACCAGTCGATAGTATGCAACATCGGTCACTTCGACAACGAGATCGAGGTCGACTCACTCATGGCCATCCCGGGGATACTCCGGGAGACGATCAAGCCCCAGGTCGACAAGTTCGTGTTCCCGGACGGCCACTGCATCTACCTCCTCGCGGAGGGGCGGCTGGTCAACCTGGGCTGCGCGACCGGGCATCCGAGCTTCGTGATGTCCAGTTCCTTCACCAACCAGTGCGTGGCCCTGCTGGAGCTCGTCAGGAGCAGACCTCCGAAGGGTGTCCACAGGCTGCCCAAGAAGCTCGACGAGGAGGTGGCGAGGCTGCACCTGGCCAAGCTGGGAGTGAAGCTCACGTGCCTCACCGAGAAGCAGGCGCGGTACATCGGGATCGACCCCGACGGCCCGTACAAGCCCGAACACTACAGGTACTAGCAGGGGATGAGGGCGTGTTGACAGCGGAAGGTCCTCGTTTCATCTATCGCGGGCATGCCGCGACTCGTTGATCCCTCACGGTGAAGAGAGGAAAGAGGAATGTCAGAGAAGGTGCGGATCCTGCTGGTCGACGACGACCCTGACTTCGTCGAGGCCAACAGCATAGTCCTGGAGGCGAGCGGCTTCGAAGTGCTCTCCGCCTCCAGTGGAGCGGAGGGCCTTCGCAGGGTCGGCGAGGACCATCCTGACCTGGTCGTGCTCGACGTGATGATGGAGAACACCGACGAGGGGTTCGCCGTCGCCCGGCAGATCAGGAAGGGCCTCAAGAGCAGCGTGCCCATCATCATGCTGACCTCGGTCGGCAAGGTGACCGGCTTCGAGTTCAAGCCGGAGGAGCACCCCGACTTCTTCCCGGTCGATGCCTGGCTGGAGAAGCCGGTCCCCCCGACCCTCCTGGTGACGAAGATCCGTGAGATACTCAGAAAGGGAGGCGAGTGATGGCGCAGCGCAACCCCTCCGCCATCGTCGCCGAAGCGGCAGCCAGGCACGGCGCCGGTCAGGGCGGCGTCATGCAGATGCTGACCGCGGTGAACTCCGAGCTGGGCTTCATCCCGGAGCAGGCCATGGTCGAGATCGCCAGGGCGGCCGGAGTGAGCACTGCCGAGATACACAGCGTGGCATCCTTCTACTCCTTCTTCTCCCTCGAGCCCCGTGGTCGTCATGTCGTCCGCCTCTGCAAGACGATCAGCTGCTCGATGAAGGAATCGGCAAGAATCCTCTCCGCGCTCGAAGAAGAGCTCGGCATCAGCGAAGGCGGCACCACGCCCGACGGGCGTGTGACGCTCGAGACGACCAGCTGCCTGGGGCTGTGCGACAAGGGCCCTGCCATGCTGGTCGACGACATCGCCTACACCGGGCTGACCGCCCGGACCGCATGCGAAGTCGTCAGGGCGCTGGAGTAGGAGGAACGGCATGAGCAGAAAGCTTCTTCTCGCGGAGGATCAGCCGGTCCTCGGAAGCGCCCTCGAAAAGGCGCTGGGCATGGAGCCGGCCGACGTAGTTTTCGAAGTCAGGAACTCGAAGATCGAGGGGCGTGGAGGGGCGGGATTCCCGGTCGGAGTCAAGTGGAACCTGACCGGTGCCTCCTCCGGTCCCGTGAAATACGTGGTGTGCAACGCGGACGAAGGCGAGCCCGGGACCTTCAAGGACAGGATCCTCATCGAGGAACACGCCGGAAGGCTCTTGGAAGGCATGGCGATTGCCGGATACGCCATATCCGCAGGAACAGGGATCATCTACCTGAGGGCCGAGTACCCCTATCTCGTGCCCAGGCTGGAGAAGGCGATCGCCGAAATGAAGGCATCCGGCCTGCTGGGAAGCAACATCAGGGGAAGCGGCTTCTCATTCGAGGTCGAGGTGCGCGTGGGGGCCGGAGCCTATGTCTGCGGCGAGGAGACGGCTCTCCTGGAGAGCCTGGAGGGAAGGCGCGGGGAGCCCAGGAACAAGCCTCCCTACCCGGCCCACAGCGGCTACCGCGACTGCCCGACCGTGATCAACAACGTGGAGACCTTCATCGCCGTCTCTCACATCGTCCTGATGGGTGCGGAGGAGTACATGAAGCTGGGTGTCGGTGGGAACTCCGGCACGAAGCTCTTCAGCATCTCCGGAGACGTGGAGAGGCCGGGCGTGTATGAGCTGCCCCTCGGCTCCACGCTGGGCGAGCTGCTCGGGATGGCCGGGGCGGAGGACCCTCAGGCCGTACAGGTCGGCGGCGCGAGCGGCAAGACCGTCCGCGGTTCCGAGACGGGCAGGACCTTCTCCTTCAGGGATCTGCCTCCAGGCGGATCCGTGATCGTCTTCGACAAGAGCCGCAACATGCTCGATGTGCTCGAGAACTTCATGGAGTTCTTCGTCCACGAGTCGTGCGGGCAGTGCACTCCGTGCCGCGAAGGCAACAGGAGGCTCCTGGAAGCCGTTCATGCTCTCCAGGATGGGACCATCCGGACGAAGGCGCAGGTGAGGCCTCTCCTCGAGCTCGCCGAGACGATGAAGTCGTCGAGCAAGTGCGGCTTCGGGCAGACTTCGTCAAACTGTTTCGTTGACATCGTGAGCCAGTTCGTGCAACTGGCCGCCGAGTGACGGGGAAGGGACCACAATGCCGAACGTCACGATAACCATAAACGGCAGGGATATGAGCGTCCGCGAGGGCGTGACGATCCTCGACGCCTGCAAGGCCGCCGGCATCGCTGTTCCGACGCTCTGCTACCACCCCGACCTCACCATCGCCGGCAACTGCCGGATCTGTGTCGTGGAGGTGGAGGGCTGGAAGGCGCTCGCTCCGGCGTGCGCCACTCCCGTCACGCCCAACATGGCGGTGAAGACGGGCAGCGCGAGGGTCCGCAAGGCCCGAAGGGCGGTCATGGAGCTGCTGCTCGCCTCCCACAACAGCAACTGCCCCGAGTGCGTGAGAAACGGGAACTGCGAGCTCCAGAAGATTGCGGAGGACATGGGGATCGACCTGAACCGCTATGCCTTCTCGGAGAAGCCGGGTCCCGCCGTGGAGGTCAGCCCGGGCGTCATGCGCGACAACAGCAAGTGCATCATGTGCACCCGCTGCGTGCGCACGTGCGAGGAGCTGCAGAGCGTGGCGGTGATCAAGCCCATGGACAGATCCTCCTCCGTCCACATCTCGACCTTCATGGACAAGGGCCTTTCGAACGTGCCCTGCACTCAGTGCGGCCAGTGCATCAACCGCTGCCCGACCGGGGCCATCTTCGAGAACTCCGAGATACGCCAGGTCTGGGAGGCGCTGGACGATCCCTCCAGATTCGTGGTCGTCCAGACGGCACCCGCCGTCAGGGTGGGGATTGCGGAGGCGCTCGGCCTTCCCACCGGCCGCAATACCGGCCAGATGGTCGCCGCGCTGAGAGCGCTGGGGTTCGACCGTGTGCTCGATACCGACTTCACGGCCGACCTCACGATAGTGGAGGAGGGCAACGAGCTGCTGTCGCGCCTCAAGAGAAGGCTGGTGGACGGTGACGAGGGGGCGGTGCTCCCGATGATCACGAGCTGCTCTCCCGGCTGGATAAAGTTCATCGAGCACAACTTCCACCAGCTCCTGCCGAACGTCTCCACATGCAAGAGCCCCCAGCAGATGTTCGGCGCCCTTGCGAAGACCTGGTACGCGGGCAAGGAGGGCGTGGACCCTGCCGGCGTGGTGAGCGTCTCCGTCATGCCATGCACGGCCAAGAAGTTCGAGAAGGAGCGCCCCGAGATGCGCTCCAGCGGCTTCAAGGACGTGGACTTCGTCATCACGACGCGTGAGCTCGCGCGGATGATCCGGGAGGCGGGGATAGACTTCGCAAGACTGCCCGACGAGAAGTACGACCGCTGGATGGGGACTTCCAGCGGCGCAGCAGCCATCTTCGGCGCGACCGGCGGAGTGATGGAGGCGGCCCTCAGGACGGCCTACGAGGTGGTCACAGGCAAGGAAGTGCCCTTCCCCAATCTGGAGATCACGGCCGTCAGGGGCATGGACGGGGTCAAGGAAGCCTCGGTCCAGCTGCCTCAGAGCCTCCCCAGGGACTGGAGCTTCCTGTCCGGTGCGGTGGTGAAGGTCGCCGTGGCCCACGGGCTGACGAATGCCCGGAAGCTGATGGAGAAGGTCGCGTCCGGAGAGGCGGACTACCACTTCATCGAGATCATGGCCTGCCCCGGCGGCTGTCTCGGGGGAGGCGGCCAGCCGATCCCGACCAACCAGGACATCAGGATGAAGCGGGCCGAGTCGATCTACTGCGAAGACTGCTCGCTCCCGCTCCGGAAGTCGCATGACAATCCGGAGATCCAGCTCCTCTACGCCGACTTCCTGGAGAAGCCGCTGGGCCATCACTCCCACGAGCTCCTGCACACGCACTACACGGAGCGGGACTAGACACGGGGCGGGCTTGGATGAAGGCGCGCGGGCCGGCTGCCAGCGCGCCTTCGTCCGGCACCTCTGATCTCAGACCCTCAGCCTCGCTGCCAGGGAGCCGTAGAAGCCCCTGAGCAGCTTCCCCGCCTCCGGATCCGTCACCTCCCGCGGGGCTTCAGGACCCGGGGCGGCGCCCTGAGAGTCCGGGACGAAGTACGCCTGGAGGAACTCCTCCAGGGACAGAACCGGTGCTCCCGCATAGTCAGGGAACTCGTGTGAGCGGAGCAAGCCTTCGTCGAGCGTGAGCAGGATCCTGATCGATACCGCGACGCTCTTGAGCTGGCCGTCCTCGCACTGGAGCTCGGCGCCCGAGAGATAGTCGGCAACTCCGGCAAGGGATGTCGCGGCGACGAAGAGCGGGGCGAGGAAGCCCTTCATCTGCCTGAGGCGGCTCAGGGATAGAATCTGTCCAGGGGGCTGAGCACCCGCAGGGGATCCCTGCTGCGGGCGAGCTTGAGGTACGGCGTGATCATCGAGGGAGTGGAGATGCCAAGGAGGTGCTGGACCATCCTCCGGTCGACCCCGTCCTCGAGCAGGTGGACCGCGAAGCTGTGCCTCAACCACCCCAGCGTCGAGTGCTTCTGGACGTTCGCCGCAAGGAGCGCCTCTGCGAACGCCCTCTGGATGGTCCTCGCCGAGACGTAGGATGACCTGCCCCTGCCGGGGAAGAGATACGCCGAGTCGTCGGTCCTCATGTTGAGGTAGTCGCGGATGAGCCTGGCGCACGACACGGAGAGTATGCTGTCCCGTATGTGCCTTCCGGCCCTGTCGTTGACGTGCACTATGCCCTTCTCGAAGTCTATGTTCCTGCGCCTGAGGTAGGCCGTCTCCCCCACCCGCAGCCCCGACGAGTAGACCAGCATCAGGGCGAGGCGGTACTTCACGTCGTGCACGTGGTTCAGTATGGCCTTGACCTCGTCGCGTGTGAAGATGCCGTGAAGCGATACCTTCTTCGTCACGACGCCGGGCCCGGGGAGAGGATTGGGCTTTCCGCAGACCCTGGTATAGAGAAAGCGTATCGCGCTCTGGGCCTGGTTTATGTACGAGAGCGACTTGCTCTCGTCGACGAGGCCTTCGAGATAGCGCCTGAGTTCGTCGGTCGAGAGGCCGGTCGCCCTGGACCCGTAGACGCTCACGAGCCTTCTGATGTGAGAGAGGTAGCTGTTGGCGGTCTTCGGGCTCCTGCCCGCCTGCCTGAGGAGTCTCCGTGTTTCCTCAACCGGATCGAGCATCGCCTCGCTGTCCTTTCCGGGGAAGGGCCGCTTCCGATCATCGGCCGGCCACAACTCAACAAGACTAATAATAGGAGTATGAGGTGCCCATGTCAATTTTATCGGCTGTGTCGGCTTAGAGGCGTTGTCCCGTCAGCGCAGGCAGCTTATTCTCTGGTCAAATGGACGAGAACGGAAGAGAGACGACTGGCGGCCGCGAGCGCAGGCCCGAGGGCCTTTTCCCCATCCGCGTCATTCTCCCCTATGTGGCTTCCCTGATTGCCGTTGGCTTCGTCCTCGTCGTCGTTCTGGGCGAGCTGGGACGGATAAGGGCGGGGGCCGAGGCTGCAGTCAGGGCCTCGATCCAGGAGTCCACGGTGTGCCTCGCGCAGCTGGCCGCCGACGGTTACACCGACATCTTCGAGGAGGTGGATTCGGGCGGCGGGCGGAGGACCCTGGCGCCGAACGAGACCGTCCTGCGCCTGCTCTCGCTCGACGAGGCCCGCATCTACCTCAGGGACAACTCCTCCACGACAGACTCCTCGCCGTCTGCCGAGAGCCTCGGAGGCGACTCGCTCGCGGCATCCCTGATCGGCGGCTCCGGTCTCGTCTACGAGAGGGTCCAGACGCCATCCGGCTGGGTCTTCCGCACGGGTGCGGCCTGGCCTTCTCCGGGGCCGGACTGGCAGGCCCTCGCTGTCGTGACGAGGCGCATGCCTCCTGCTCTCGGGTTCCTCGAGGGTCTCAGGAGCGGCGGGCTCGTCGGCCTTTTCGCGATCGCGGTGCTGGTGACGTTCCCGGCCTTCGTTCTCCTGAGGCTCTCCAGCATGAGGAGGAGAAGGGAGCTGGAGACCTTCGAGGAGGAGACCTCCGAACCCCCCTCCGGCCCCGGGGCGGCTCAGGGAACGGTACGGCCCCGGGGGAGCGGCCTCCCGGAAGTGATAGGTTCCCTCGACGGTCCTCTGGCGGCCGTCCTGCTCGACGCGGACGGGACGATAGTCTCGGTCAGCCGGGCCGCGGCCGAGATGTTCGACGAGCGTACCGAGGATCTCACCGGCGAGCCTTTCGCATCGACGAGCTGCTTCGGTCCTGAGACGCGCCGGCTGCTGTCGGGTGACCTCAGGAAGGCCCTGGACTCCTCCCCGGTCGTCCGGATAGCCCGCACCGACGGCAGCGTGGCCCACACAAGGTTGCGCTCAGCCTCCGCGATAGGCTCCGGCGAGGATGGCTACCTCCTCGTCTTCGCCCAGGACGTGAGCGAGATGGAGGCGATGAAGAGCGAGAGGGAGAGGCTGATGGAGAGGGAGATGGCCCTCAACAGCTACGCGGTCCTGGCCACGATGGTCCGGGGCTTCTCCCACGACCTGAACAACCTGCTGGCCGGGATAATCGGCGCCGCCTCCCTGGGCGATGCGATATCGGACGAGACCGGTCCCGATCACCAGCGCTACTCCGCGATACTGACGGCCGCCGAGAGGGCGGCGGCGATCTCGGACGAGCTGATCCACACCGCCAGCCTCACCGAGGCGCAGTCGCGTCCCCTCGATCCGTCGGCGGAGCTCCAGGAGATAGCGGAGGCCTTGAGGAGCGTCCTTCCGCGTACGATCTCCCTGGAGGTGGCCGTGAGCGGCGGCGAGCTTCCCATGCTCATAGCCGACAGGGCCCTGCTCAGACAGGTGCTGTACAACCTCGCCCTCAGGTCGAGCGGGGCACTGCAGGGGACGGGGAGGATACGGTTCTACCTCGAGGACATCCCCGACCCCCTGACCGATCCGAGGTTCACCACCGCCTGCAGGAGCCGTGGCAATGTCAGATGCGTCTGCATCTCGGTCTCGGACGGGACGGTTCTCCCGCCCGGACTGCAGAAGATGCTGACGGCATCGGACGCGGATGCCTACGAGATCGAGAAGGGCTATGGCGCGGGGATGGCCGCCGTGTCCCAGGCCGTGAAGGCCCTGAAGGGGTGCCTGACCTGTTCGCAGGAGGCCAGGGGGACCGTTGTGAGGATGCTGTTCCCCGCGGCGGAGAGGCCGAAGCCTCCAGAGAGCATCCGCAGCCCCGGCGTCTCGGGGGTGGGCATCTCGGTGCTGATCGCCGAGGAGGAAGTGATTGTGAGGGAAACGACGAGGCAGATCCTCGAGCACTTCGGCTTCCGCACGGCCGAGTCCACGAGTGGCGACGAGGCCCTTGCCATCCTGGAGCACGAGCGCTTCGACGCTCTCCTCCTGGACCTCGGCTCTTCCGGCACTCCGTCGCTCGAGGTCGTGAGGATCTCCCGCGAGCGCTGGCCGTCGATGGCCGTGCTCCTGACCAGCAGCTACGAGGCGCCCGCGGGGCTGGACGGCCCGTCGCTCCGGCACGGGACGGGGTTCCTCAGGAAGCCGTATTTCCCCGAAGCGGTTGCGGCCGAGATCGTCAGGCTTCTCGGTACGCTGGGCCGCTGACGGCCCGGAGGGAAGGCATCCAACTGGTCATCGTCCCCCGGGGCGCAGTTTCCACCAACCGAACGCCGAATATGGCTCCCGGCTCCGTGCCGGGAGCTGCATCGCCTCGGGGGACCCGCGCAAGGGGGAGGAGCGCCGTCGGCTCTCTTCCAGGCGCCGGCGCGGAGCCTGTCCATCGGAAGGAGCAGTGTGGCGGGGCATGATGCACCCGTGCGGGGGAGCCGGGACTCGTCGAGGCCCGTCGTGGGCCTCGCTCTCGGAGGAGGAGCCGCACTCGGATGGGCGCATCTGGGGGTCTTCAGGGCCATCCGCGAGGCCGGCATCGAGCCCGGGGTGATAAGCGGGACCAGCATGGGCGCCGTCATAGGCGCACTCATAGCGGCAGGCCGATTCGACCACGCATACGGGGAGATCATGAAGGCCGATCTCCCGAGAGTCGTCGGTCTCCTGGCCCCCGGGCTCCCGGGAAACGGCCTTGTCGACGGCTCGAGGGTCCACAGGCTGCTCAGGGCCTGGTTCGGGCTCTCCGACATCGAGGACCTCGACATCTCCTTCTGCGCCGTGGCGACCGACCTGACGACGGGGAACGAAGTCCTGATGCACAGCGGCAGCGTGGTGTCCGCTCTCAGGGCAAGCATCTCGATACCGGGAGTCTTCGCTCCCTGGTCGAGGGATGGCGTCTGGCTGGTGGATGGCGGGCTCGTCGACCCGGTGCCCTGCGGGCCCGCGAGATACCTAGGGGCGGAGTTCGTGATCGGCGTGGACCTCAACCGCAGTCTGCCGAGGCCGGTCCGCCACCACGGCAGCTCCAGGAGGCTGAAGCACGGCAGACTGCAGTCGGTAGCGGCGGCCGGCGACGAGGAGGAGCGGGGTGGGGACCCCGAGCCGAGTCTTCTCAGCGTTCTCGTGAACTCCCTGCTGATAGGTCATTCGGTTCTATCTACCCTGAGGTCGGCCGTGGACCCGCCGGACCTGCTGATCAGCCCCGACCTGTCCTCGTTCGCCGGAACCGAGTTCCATCGCGCTCCCGACCTCGAGGCCGCGGGATACGAGGCGGCGAAGCCTGCGCTCGCGCTGCTTGCCGGGAAGTTGTGAGGGCTTCCCACGAAGCTGATTTTTTGATACTCTACCGGGAACGCCATACGGGTGGAGGCTGACTTGGCTCTCTTCGGCGGATCGGGCAAGAAGTTCGCGGCCGCTCTCAACGAGCATGTGCCTGACTGGCACAAGCTTCGCTCCCTGTCCGACGGGCTCGGGCGCGACCGCGGTGCATCCGACCGAACGATCCTGTCGCTACTGACGCAGAGGGCCTGCGATGACGAAGGAGTCCCTCTGGACGACTTCGGCGCGATACTGAGGAACCTGAGCGCGGCCGGACTGGACCTGAACACGCCGATCGGCCCCAGGGAGGAGACCGCCCTGCAGATGGCTACTCTGGCAGAGCGGGCGACCGTCGCGGAGGCCCTGATCCTGGCAGGTGCACAGCCGGTCTCGAGTTCCACGGGAGGGACGACCGCGCTCCACACTGCCGCCGCAAGGGGGTCTGCAGGCCTTGTGGAGCTTCTCGTGAACGCCGGGGCGGACCTCAACGCCGAGGATTCCGAGGGGAACACCCCGCTTCACTGCGCCGTGTCACGAACCGGAAACGCCAGGGTGGTCGACTTCCTGCTGTCCAGGGGCGCCCTCATGTGGATACGCAACCGGGAGGGGAAGACCCCGCTGAGGCACGCCGCTTCCCTGGGCATCGACGAGTACACGGAGATGCTCCGGGAAGCGCTCTCCAGGCACAGGACCAGCAAGCTCCTGAAGTGGAGGTGCCCGGTCTGCTCTGGGCCGGTCGACAGGCCCGAGGCGGGCAGGATAGAGTGGCTCGTGAAGCTGGGAGCCTGGGAATATCTTGCATTCAGGTGCGGCCAGTGCGGAGCGGTGACTCCGGCTCCGGTCCTGGACGGAGAGCGCTGACCTAGTCCTCCAGATCCGCGAACAGCGGTGAGACGGCGGCGTGGAAGATCTTCCTGCATGCGGCCGACACCGCGGCCGTGTGCTCGGGAGAGCACGCGACCGTGAGCAGGCTCCTGTTCGGCCTCGCCGCCGCAAGGTACTCCGCGAACGGCGGATCCATCTCGTCCAGGCTCCTGATCCTCCCCGACGGGTCGACGAACATTATCCCGGTCCTCTCGAACCTCTCCTCGGAGACCTTCACCGCCTCAAGCGGAAGATCGACCAGCACCAGGCCGGGCTCGACGCCGGCCTCCGAGGATATGTCCGTCTCCAGGCGCCTGGCAGTCACCGAAGGGCTCGTGCCCATCTCCCTCAGCGAGTTGATGAACTTCTCGTCGTCCGACGTCGGCGACGCCGCATCTATCCGGAACACCTGCGAGAAGAGCCTCTGCCTGTACTTGACCCGCCAGCCCATGTCCCTGACCCAGGGGTCGCCGGAGCGGTTGACCAGGAAGCTGAGCAGCTCGTCGTCGGTCATCTCGTGGAAGCTCTCTATCTCTCCTAGCTCCAGGATGCTCCTGCGCGATGCCCTGAGGAGCATCTGGTCCACTATCCGGGTCTTCTTGTGCAGATAGACACTGGAATACATCTGTATCCTGGCGAGAAGGAAGTCCCTCACCGCGTCGAGCCCCTTAGACAGGAAGACGAGCTGGTCGTCCACGATCTTCATGGTGCTGATGAGCCTGTCGGTCTCTATGTGGCCGAATGCCACGCCGGTGAAGTAGAAGTCCCTCTGCAGGTAGTCGAGCATGTCCGCATCGACCTCGCCGAAGATGATCTGCTGGAGGTAGGCCTTCCTGTCGAATCTGCAGCGGATCAGCGCGGCGACTTCCCCTGCCGCGAGCCCGTGCGCCTCGAGGATCCCGGGGATGGAGCCGGAGCCCCTTATCCCCATCACTCTCCTTCCCGTGACCATGTCGGCGACGAGGTCCATGTGATCCGCGCCGGTCATCTCCAGGAACAGCGGCTCGAGCGTGTGCGACCATGGAGTATGGCCGATGTCGTGCAGCATGCCCGCGGCCTCGAGGAGCGAGACCTCCTGCTCGGTGCCCGGACCCGGCGGAAGGATCGACCTTGCGATGGCGGCCGACAGGCTCGACACGCCGAGAGCGTGCGAAAGCCTCATCCCGTGTGCCCCCGGGTAGCACTGGAAGGTCGTGCCCAGCTGGTGAACGAAGCTCAGCCTCTGGACCTCCACCGTCTTGAGGAGATCCTCCTGAAGGGGAGAGAGCCTGAGCGTGCCCGACACCGGGTCCCTCACGAACATCACCTTCCTGGGTGCATCAGTCATCCGTGGCCTTCCTCCGGACGGGCGCCGCTGCGGGCAGGCCTCTTGCCAGCCTGTAGGCAAGGGCCGCAGCGAAAGATGTCTTCCTCCAGCCCCTGGAGCAAACGAGGGCGGCGAGCGTGGCCATCCCCCCGCGAAGCCCGGTCAGGCCGAAGAGCCTGCCGCGGCTCCGGACTGAGGAGAGCGCCGAGATGACGCCTGGCGGGACTCGGGCGCCCATCCCCTCGCGCGCGGCAAGGAGCGCCGCGCCCATCTCCCGCCCCAGGCCCGTCCGAACCGCGTCGAAGGAGAAGGCTCGCCAGTCCCGGGCGTCGAGCCTGTCAGCCAGCAGCGCGCAGTCGACCCACCAGATCTGCCGCGGCGGCCTGTGTGAGAGCAGGTGCATGACACAGAGCAGGAGCGAGTGACGGAAGGATGGTGCGAGGAGCCCCGGCGCTATCGCGCGCCCGCCTTCCAGGAGATCCCCGGGAAGCCTGCCCGGAAGAGTGGCGGGGAAGTGGAGGGGTGACGAGTGCAGATCCACGGAGACCCGGCCCATCGAGAGCACCACTCCGCCGACCAGCCCCGACGTGATGAGCGGGCGGCCGGGCGCGACCTCCTCCCAGCCGGCCGAGACGAAGGAGTTGACTGCTCCATCGAAGTCGCGCCTCGTGACAAGCAGGTCCGCGTCCCGCATGGGCCTCATCCAGGGGGAGGGATAGAGCGTGCGGGCGAAGTCGAATCCCTTCCACGCCCAGACCGGGATCCCCGCCCTGTGCATCGCGCCTAGGGCGGGAGCCGTCACCTCCAGGAGGTAGTCCCAGGAGGCCGATGCGGCCATCCGCACGGCCGGATCGAGCGCTCCCTGCATGAGCATGGCGGAGAGCTCGGGGCAGGAAGCCGCATGCACACGGGCGCACGGATGCGCATTCGCCGTCCGGATGGCCTCGAGCGCTTCCGCCGCCTCCGTGCAGGGCCCTTCGTACCATGGCTTCATGCCTTATTCATCTCTGAAGCCGGCCGTGCCGTCCAGCCGTGGTGCTGGCCTTTGCCCGCCTCCCCTGCGATATTGGCGGGGTTACCGGGGGTTCGATGGCTCTAGTAGACCTGCATGCGCACAGCACTGCATCAGACGGGAAGGTCACTCCCTCGGACCTTGCCGGGATGGCAAGAAGCGCCTCTCTGGCTGCCTTCTCGGTCTCGGACCACGACACGCTGGACGGCATCCCGGAGGCCTGGGAGGCATCGGGCGGGACCGCGCCGCTGCTCATCCCGGCGGTCGAGCTCAGCGTCAACCTCGTGGCGGGATCGTCGGCGCATCTCCTGGGCTATTTCCCCGGCGCGGAGGTCCGCTCGCTCTGCGACATGGCCAGCCCCCTCGGGAGGGCCCTGCAGAGGGTGAGGGAGGCCAGGAACAGGAGGAATCCGGCGATCCTGGCCAGACTGGACTCCCTCGGGCTCCATCTGGAAGAGGACGAGGTCCTCTCCCTCGCAGGAGGGGAGGTGGTGGGCAGGCCGCACATCGCGCAGGCACTCGTGAACAGGGGATTCGTCGGGACCGTCCGGGAGGCCTTCGACAGGTTCCTGGCCCGCGGGCGCCCTGCATACGTCGAGCGGGAGCGCCTGGGGGAGACCGAGGCCGTAGGGCTGATAAGAGCCGCCCGCGGTCTGCCGGTACTGGCCCATCCCGGGCTCCTCGGCCGCGATCAGGACGGCATCGGGGCACTTCTCCGGGCGATGAAGGGAAGGGGGCTCGCCGGCGTCGAGGTGTACTATCCCAGACACTCCGCCGAGTTCTCTTCCTGGCTGGCCCTGTCCTGTGCCCGGGACGGGCTGGTGATGACCGGAGGCACGGACTTCCATGGACTTGCGGACGACCCGGCCGGATTCGGGGGATCGGCGGGCGTGTTCGAAGTGACCGAAGGGCAGGTTGGATCTTTCCTCGACCTCTGCAGGAATTCGCACGGAGGGTGGAGATGGCCAAGCTGAGCGAGCTGATCGAGAAGATCGACGAGACGGCGAAGGGCGGCGACCGGGAGAGGGCCCTGAGGATGATAGACTCCCTCCTGGAGAAGGCCCCGAAGAACCAGGCCCTGATCGCCAGGAAGACGAAGTACAGGAAAGAGCTCGACATCCAGAAACGGCTCGACGCGCTGGAGAAGAAATTCGGCGCCAGAGCCTGATCCTCCGCATCGCCTTCGGCTGCTCGCTGGTCGTCACGGCGTCCTGCGGGAGGGCGGTGACCGCCGACCGGATCGAGTCGGCCCTCAGGGGCTTCGCGGCTCGCACTTCGGTTGCATGGCAGAGGACCGGGGTCTTCCTGATCAGGGGAAGGGCGCGGCTGGAGGGCGGCAATCTCCTGGCCGACGGGAGGTTCGCCGTCTGGGGCGATCCTTCCCGTTCGCTCCTGAGATGCGACTTCTGCGGCCCGGACGGGCGTCCCGTGGTCTCCGCGGCCGGCGATTCCACGGGTGTGACCGTCTACTACCCGCGTGACGAGGAGGCCTTCTTCTGCCCCGGCGGCCTGCCGGTCGCGGGGGGGGTCGTTCCGGTGCGCTCCGTGCTCTTCCTCATCAGGAGCGGTCTCCCTCTGGAGATGGAGCACTGGGCCATCGTCGCGAGCGCGGAGCGCCTCGCAGGCGGGGCAGCATGGCTCTTCTCGTGCGGGGCGGATACGGTCGTCGCCTCTCTCGGCTCCGGAGAACCGTTCCCGGAGCTCGTCTGGCCGGGGGGGGCCCTTCAGCCGCACGGGATGACGCCGGGGGACGAATACGATGCCTGGCCCTCCTCCTGGGACTTCACGTCGGGCGGGACTTCCGTTCACGCAGAGGTCACTTCGGCCGAGAACGGAGCCGTGCCCTGGCCAGGCCTCTGGGAGATGACGGTCCCGGTGAGGATCGAGACTCTGCAGACGGCGGCTCCCCTTGCTCTGGCATCTCCTCCGGACACGGAGTAGTTAACGATTCCCAGTTAACTCCGATGCGCCTCGTTAGGCCATAGTGTCCCCATTTCTTTCTCTTCATGCTGCAGCCTTTTGTGCAGACTCGCTCAAAGCGTGGGCTGTGCCGGTCGTTGACGCGGGACACCATGTTTACTATTGAAGCCGCCGCAGGGTCGTTTACTGGAGGCGAATGTGATGGCACTAGGGAGGTTCCTTCCCCGGCCGGGCGCTTTTCTCTCGAGCGCGATGGCCATCGATCTGGGCACTGCCAACACTCTGGTGTACGTGCAGGGGCGCGGGATCGTCCTGGAGGAGCCTAGCGTCGTCGCCAGCGACAGGGCATCCGGAGAGGTGGTCGCGGTCGGGGCCGAAGCGAAGTCGATGCTGGGCCGGACCGGGACGGAGCTGGAGGCGGTCCGTCCGCTCAAGGACGGAGTGATAAACAACGCCACTGCCACGATGGCGATGCTGCGCGTCTTCTTCGAGAGGTCCCAGCCCAGGCGCTTCTCGATGCGGCCCAGGGTACTGGTGTGCGTCCCCAACGGCATCACCGAGGTCGAGGAGACCGCCGTGCGCAACGCCCTGGAGAGAGCCGGGGCGAGGGAGGTCCTCCTCGTCTCCGAGCCGCTCGCGGCGGCGGTGGGCGTGGGACTCCCGGTGAGCAGCCCGGCAGGGAACATGATAGTGGACATTGGGGGAGGGACCACGGAGATCGCGGTCATCTCGCTCTCATCGATCGCCGCCAACAACTCGATACGGATCGGCGGCGACGAGATGAACGACTCGATCACCAACTACCTCAAACGGCACTTCAGCCTCCTCGTCGGCGAGAGGACGGCGGAGGAGGTCAAGATCAGGCTCGGGACAGTCCTGGAGGAGGACGACGAGAGCCTGGACGTCAGCGGCCTCGACTTCGTGAACGGCATTCCCAGGACATATCGCATAAGATCGCAGGATGTCAGGGAGGCCCTGAAGGAGCCCGTCGGCTCCATAATGGAGGCTGTCAGGCACGGCCTCGAGAAAACTCCTCCCGAGCTCGCCAGCGACATAGTGGACAGGGGCATCGTCCTCACCGGCGGTGGTGCTCTGCTCAGGGGAATGGGCAGGCTGCTGATGTCCGAGACGGGCCTTCCCATCAGGGTGGCCGAGAACCCGCTGGCGTGCACCGTCCTGGGTGCCGGGCTGATACTCGAAGACGACTACCGCTTCCGCAAGCTGATCTCCCACTGAGATGCTCACGGGGGGATACCGGGGCAGGGGACGGCGCGCCGGGACCTACATCGGCGTTTCGCTGCTTCTCCTCTTCGCAGGCCCGGCGCTCTTCGGCGGAGCCGGGAGCTGGCTCGTGGCGAGGTTCGCCGATCTGGTGTCGGGGCAGTCGGAAGGCGGTCGGGACACTCTGAGGGCCTACGTCACCGAGCTGATGCTCGAGAACGCCACGCTGCGCGAGGAAGTGATGAAGGCCGAGCGATACCGCCTCCTCCTGGGGTTGACGCGCACGTCGCGGCGGGCCTCCATGGCCGGAAGGGTCCTCTATCGCACGGAAGGGCTCGTGGCAGGCTCCCTCGTGATAGACCGGGGGTCCAGGGACGGGGTCTCGGAGGGAACGGTCTGCCTCACGTCCGAGGGACTGGTCGGGATCGTCAGCTCGGTCTCCGAGAACACTTGCGAAGTCCTTCCGCTCACTTCGCCGGGAGTCAGGGTGAGCTGCATGACATACCCCTCCGGGGCCGTCGGCATACTCCAGCCCGGCCCGGGAGGGAACCTCGTGATGGTCGACGTGGACCTCTCCAGCCAGGTTCAGCCCGGGGAGGAGGTCGTCACCAGCAGGTTCGGGGGAGTCTATCCGGACGGCCTGCTGGTCGGGTGGGTGGCCTCCTCCTCCACCGGCCAGCCGAACCTTGCCCTCGAGATACTGGTGACCCCGGCGGTGGACTTCGGGAGGATCAGCGAGGTCCTCCTGCTCCTGCAGGACCGCTGATGGCCTCGAGGGTGGGCTCAGGTCAGGTTCTCGCGCTCCTCGCCGCGATAGTGCTGCAGGTTCTCCTGGAAGTGACGCTGGGCAGGATCTTCGTCGCTCCCAACCTGGTCGTGCTGACCCTCGTGCTCCTCGCAGTGAGCTACGGGGACTTCTGGGCGGTGGAAGGCTGCTTCTGGGCCGGCATCTGCCTGGACCTCGTCCTGCATCAGCCCGTCGGTGCCTCGTCACTCTCCATGCTCACAGGGTTGTCGGTGGGCATGCTTCTCCTCTCCGCGTCGTCGCGCGAGAGCAGGCTGACGGTCCTTGCCTCCGCGGCGGCCGCGGCACTCGTCAGCGACGGGGTCTTCATGGTCGTCGCCTCGAGGCCGTTCGTGACCTCGCTCGGAACCAGCCTCCTTCTCGTCGTCCCACGCGCCGCCATGACGGCGGCGGTCGGGTTGCTGGGCATGGGCGCCGCGTCCCTGGCCGGGCTCGCGAGGCGCGAAGCTGCGGCGTGAGAAGCTCCGGCGACTCCCGGCGACTGCCCCGCAGACCCCTGGCAGGCTTTCTGGTCCTGTTCGCGCTGATCTTCACCGGTCTCTCGGCCAGGCTCTTCTACCTCCAGGTGATCCGGGGCGAGTACTACCGGACCATGTCGGCGCGCAATCACATAAGGGTCATGACGAAGCCGCCTCCGCGCGGCCTGATCGTGGACAGGAACGGAGAGGTGCTGGCGGACAATGTGCCCTCCTTCCGGATATCGATCGTCCCCTATGAGTTCCGCGAGACGGACCTCCAGCTGGCGGCGGGGCTCCTCTCGATGCCTGCGGAGTCGCTCCAGTCGATGCTCCAGAGGGCGTCTTCGAGGCCCTACAGGCCGTTTCCCGTGGCGGAGGGCCTGTCGGTGGAGGATATCAGCGCGCTGGCCGAGAACCTGTACCGGATCGGCGGCATCGTGATAGACGTGGTCCCGATGCGCCGATACGACTGCGGGCCTGCCTTCTGCCATGTCATCGGGTACGTGGGCCGGGCATCGGGCGAGGACAGCTACGAGGGAGAGATCGTAGGCAGGTCCGGACTGGAGATGACCCTGGACCGGATCCTGTCGGGCCAGCCCGGATACAGGCGGGAGGTAGTCGACGCCCTCGGGAAGGTCGTCGAGGAGTTTGGGGGAGGCGGAGAGCAGGAGCCGGTTCCGGGCGGGCGGATCACGCTCACGATAGATGCCCGGCTTCAGCGGATAGCCGTCAGGGCCCTGAGCCTGGAGGAAGCTCCCGGCGCGGCGGTGGTGATGGACTACCAGACCGGAGAGATCCTTTGTCTGGCCTCCAGCCCCGTCTTCGACATGCAGAGGATTGCCTCCGGGATCAGCTCCGCAGCATGGGACAGCATCTGCAGCGATCCCTCCCGGCCCCTGCTGAGCCGGGCCTGGGCTGCCAGGTATCCTCCGGGATCGGTGTTCAAGATCGTCACCGCCCTGTACCTTCTGGAGAGCGGAGCCATCACACCCGATTACAGGCCGGATCCCTGCTTCGGATCCTACCGGCTGGGTGGCAGGGACTTCGGCTGCTGGGCGGTCCACGGCAGGCTGAACGTGGTGCAGGCCATAGCCCGGTCCTGCGACGTCTTCTTCTACAGGACGATACAGCTCGGGACGCTCGACGGGCTGGCGGCCTTTGCCAGGAAGTTCGGGCTGGGCTCGAGGCTCACGGACGTCCTGCCGGGGGAGTGCGCCGGCCTGGTGCCCGACGCCGCGATGCTCGACAGCCTGTACGGACATGACGGATGGGGCCTGGGCAACCTCCTGAACATCTCGATAGGGCAGGGAGAGCTGCTGGTGACGCCTCTCCAGATGGCGTGCGTGGCCGGGGTCATCGCGTCGGGCGGCGGAATGCCCTCACCCAGGCTGGTGCGTGAAGTCGACCCCGTTCCCGCTCCCTGGCGGGACCTCCACCTCTCTGCCGGTTCGGTGTCCGTGGTGACCGAGGGCATGAGAGCAGCCGTCTCGGACAGGTCGGGCACGCTCAGGGCGCTCGACGCCCTTCCGTGGCAGTTCTACGGCAAGAGCGGGACGGCGGAGAGCTCGTCCGGCGCCCATGCCTGGGTGATCGGCTTCGTCCGCGAGCCGCGCCCCCTCGCCATCGCGGTGGTCGTCGAGCACGGAGGGCACGGGGGAGCGGTTGCTGCGCCGATCGTGTCCAGGATCCTCGTCGGCTACTTCGGAGCGTCGCAGTGACCAGGGACAGACCCGACGGCGTGGTGGTCCTCTCTCTGTCGGTCATCCTGGTCTGCGGCCTGCTCGCGGTCTTCTCGGCCTCGAGGGCTGTTCACGGCGATCCCGTGTTCCTGAAGCAGATGGTGTGGACACTGCTGGGCATCGCGGTCCTCGCCGGAGGGATGAGGCTGCCTCTGCGCGTGATGGAGGAGTACGCCTATCCCTTCTACGGATTGTCCCTGCTGCTCCTCCTCGTGACGATCTTCCTGGGCAGGGGACCGGCCGGCCGCTGGCTCGCCGTGGGTCCGCTGAACCTGCAGGCCTCCGAGATAGCGAAGGTCGCCATCGTCCTTGCCGCATCCCGGGCCTTCGCCGATCTCTCCGCGAGGCCGCGGAAGTTCGGCGTCTTCGGCGTCTATGCCGCCACCATCCCGGCGATCGTCCTGACCTGGCTCCAGCCGGATCTGGGGACGGCCGCCGCCACGGTCGTCATCCTCCTCATGCTCACCTGGTGGGCCGGCTACGGCCCTGACTGGGTCTTCCTGCTGACAAGCCCGGTGTTCGCAGCCCTCTCGTCGATGTCGATAGCCTACTGGCTCCTGTTCACGGCGATGCTCGTGCTCGTGCTGCTCAGGAGGAAGGCTCCCGCCTGGGTGTGGATCCTGGTGCTCGTCGGCAATACGCTGGTGGCCTCCTTCACGCCCGTCGCCTGGGGGCTTCTCCGGCCGTATCAGCAGGCCAGGCTGACGACATTCCTGGACCCGGCCGCCGATCCGCACGGGGCCGGATGGAACGTCATCCAGTCGGAGGTCGCCGTGGGCTCGGGCGGCGTCTGGGGGCAGGGATTCCTCCAGGGCGCACAGAAGGAGCTGGCGTTCCTGCCAGCCAGGCACACGGACTTCGTCTTCTCCGTATGGGCCGAGGAGATGGGACTGGCAGGGAGCCTTCTCCTGCTCGCGGCCTTTGCGGTCCTGATCGCCAGGCTTACGTGGATCGCCTCGAGGTGCGCCAACTCATTCGCCTCGATGGCTGCGGCGGGGGTGGCGGCCTACTTCGCCGTCCATGTGGCAGTGAACATCGGCATGACGCTTGGTGTGATGCCCGTGACGGGCATCCCCCTGGTCCTGGTCAGCTACGGAGGGAGCCACATGCTCACCGCGATGTTCCTGGTCGGCGTGGGCCTGAACGCCGGCGTGAACTGGAGGGTGCTCTAGAACATCACCCGCCGCTGCACTATAATCGCCCTCGACAACCCGGAGGTCCCGATGCACCCGGTTCTCTTCCACATCGGCACGATTCCCGTGAACAGCTACGGGGTGATGCTCGCCATCTCGTTCCTGCTCGGCGTGCAGCTCGCCTCCCGCAGGGCTGCGAGGCTCGGGATCCGTTCGTCGGACATGGCCGACCTCGGCGTCTGGGTGATGCTCGCGGCCATAGTCGGATCGCGGGCCTTCTATGTGGTGACGCATGTCCCTGAGTTCTCCGGGCACTGGCTCGACGTGATAGCATTCTGGAAGGGCCTGTACGGCCTCAGCATGCTGGGCGGCGTCGTCCTGGCCATGGCCGTCGGCATCTCCTACATCGTGGGGAAGCGGTGGCCGCTGTGGGAACTGGCGGATGCCTGCATCCCCTCCTTCGCCCTGGGGATATTCATCACGAGGATCGGCTGCTTCCTGAACGGCTGCTGCTTCGGTACCGAGACCGGCTGCTCTCTCGGAGTGGTGTTCCCCGAAGGTTCCCTCCCATGGGATGTCTACGGCTTCCATCCAGTCCACCCGGCGCAGCTCTACGCGTCCGCCGGGGGGCTGATCCTCCTCGCGCTGCTCCTGGCGGCGGACAGGAGGAGGCACTTCCCCGGATTCCTCTTCGTGCTGTTCCTCGGGTTCTACGGGGCGACGCGGTTCGGTCTCGAGGAGTTCAGGCACTTCGATCACGCGACGAGCTACATCCTGGGATACAGCGAATTCGCAGGCAGGGCCGGCACGACGGACAACCAGCTGATCAGCCTGGTCATGTTCCTGTTCTCGTTCGTCCTCGGCTGGGTCCTCTGGAGGCGGTGGGCCTCGATCTCCCGATTCGCCAGGGGCTGACGGCGGGGACCTTCCCGACGCTCCTCGGGAGGCTCTCCCTGCTGCTCCTCCGGTCGTGCTGCCCCGTGTGCGGAGGCTCCGACGGCGGCCGCCCCGTCTGCTCGTGGTGCAAAACAAGATTGTATCCCAACGAGTTCCTGCACTGGAGCTCCGGTCCCGCATCCGTCCCGGGAGGCGGGCGCGTCGGTGTGGCGATAACCAGCCCCTTCGTCCATTCGGGTGCGGCCAGGGACATGGTCCACCTTCTCAAGTTCGGAGGGAGGAGGGGGCTCGGCAGGGTGGCGGCTCGGCTGATCTGCTCCCGCGGCGGCGACCTCCCGGGTCCCGGGGACGTGGTCGTCCCAGTGCCGCTCGGCAGATCGAGGCTCAGGTCGAGGGGATACAACCAGTCCGCCCTCATCGCCGCTCCTCTCGCAGTGATGAGAGGCGCTCGATTCGAAGACGCGCTCCGAAGGGAGGACAGGCCGCCGCAGGTCGGCCTCTCGGCCGCGGAGAGGCGCACGAACCTCCTGGGCTCGTTCTCGCCCCGCAGGGCGGCCGCCGTGGGAGGCAGGAACGTCTGGGTGGTGGACGACGTGGCCACCACGGGGGCGACCCTGGACGAATCCGCCCGCGTCCTGCTCGACGCCGGGGCGGAGAGCGTGAAGGGGCTCACGCTGACCTACCGGAGACTCGGCCCGGGGTGTATCATCGAACGGGAAGAGGCCCCCGAGGCACACTAGTGGAGGACATCCGATGGAAGGGAAGCTGCACTTCGACATTCGCGACATCCCTGCTTGCGCCAGGTACGGGCTGAGCGCCAGGAAGCTGTGGATCTTCTTCAGGGCACTGGTCCTCTCCCTGCTCTCCTGGGACGTCTTCGTCTACCTTGGATATCTCGCGGCCGATCCCGCCGGGCTCGGTGCAAGATGGGCCTCGGAGCGGATTCTGCCTCTGCCGTCGGGGATCTTCTGGCTCTCCTGGCAGGCTGTCGCCCTCCTCTGCATCGGATGCCTTCTCGCCCTGGTCTTCCTCATGGGCGCTTCCCTCAGGACATCGCGCATCACCTTCGAGCAGATCCGCGGCGACGACTTCTTCTCGGGCCGTGACGCGGCCAGGTTTGCCGGGGCTCACTGGAAGCCGGTTGCCGCGACGCCCGCCGTCCTGGTCGTCGGCCTCTGCCTGGCGGTCCTGGCCGGGACGATCCTCGGCCTGGTCGGCAGGATCCACTCGGCAGGGCCCTTCCTGGTCTCGCTCCTGTCCGTTCCTGCCTGGGGCGCATCCCTGCTGGCGGTCCTCTCCGCCGTGGCCCTGGCAGGGAGCCTGCTGCTCGTCCCGCCCATAGTTGCATGCACGAGGGGCGACACCTTCGAGACGATATTCGAGCTGTTCTCCTGCATCACTTCCCAGCCGTGGAGGATCGCCCTCTACTGGATCGCGTCGCTTGTGGTCAGGGCCCTCGGCATGGTGCTCTTCCTTCTGTTCAGCTCTGCAGCCCTCCTCTTCTTCTCCAGGACCGTTGGGCTGGGCCTGGGCGGCAGCCCGGCCTCCACGATCACCTCCGGCCTGTCCATACTCGCCCCGGCGGCAGCCGGGGCCCAATCCCGTCTCCTCGACCTCTTCGGCCTCTCGTCGTCGGGCCCTCTCTGGACGGGCGTGTCGGGGACGCTTGCCGCGTTGTCGGGGCTTGCCATCGCGCTGATAGCGGGCGCCTACTGGCTCTCGACAGGAACGGCCGCGTGGACCCTCGTCTACCTCGCGGTTCGCCATCGACGTGACGGTGAGGACCTGCTGCAGAGAGCCGACGACGAGGACTTCAGGGAGTTCGAGAGGCAGTACGGCTCCGCCGACGAATCGAAGAGGCACGAGGCCCGCGACTCCTGCCCCGCGGATGAGCAGGATGGTGGACGGGAAGGCTGACCGGCGAGCCGATGTCGTCCCCCCCTGAATTCGCCCATCTCCACCTGCACTCGGAGTACAGCCTCCTCGACGGCGCGATAAGGGCGGCCGACCTCGCGAGGCGGACGGCGGAGCTGGGAATGAAGGCCGTCGCCCTGACGGATCACGGGTGCCTCTTCGGAGCGGTGGAGTTCCACAGGGCGATGAGGGACGAGGGCATCAAGCCGATCCTCGGCATGGAGGCCTACATGTCGCCCACGCGGATGGACGACAGGGATCTGCCGCCGGGGAAGTCGCCCTACCACCATCTGACCCTTCTCGCGCGCGACGAGACAGGCTACAGGAATCTCTGCAGGCTCTCCTCGATGGGCTACCTCGAGGGTTTCTACTACAAGCCCAGGATCGACCGCGAACTCCTCGCGGCGAACTGCGACGGACTCGCAATCGGCTCCGCGTGCCTTCACGGAGAGGTGGCCCAGCACCTGCTGGCCGGGAACGAGAGCCTGGCCGAGGAGGCGGTCCACTTCTACACGGACCTGGTCGGCCGGGACAACTTCTTCCTCGAGCTGATGGACCACGGCCTGGAGGACGAGAAGGCCATCCTCCGGCCTCTCGCAGACCTGGCGAAGAGGACCGGCGCCCTGGCCGCCGCGACGGGCGATGCGCACTACCTCCTCAGGGGTGACGCGGAAGCTCACGAAGTCCTGCTCTGCGTCCAGACCGGGCGTCGACTCGAAGATCCGAGCAGACTGAGGTTCGGATCGCCCGAATTCTACGTGAAGTCCCCCGAGGAGATGCAGACGCTCTTCAGCTGGATCCCGGAGAGCGTTCCGAACACGGCCAGGATCGCGGAGCGCTGCGAGTTCAGGCTGGAGAAGGGGAAGCCCCTGCTCCCGGTGTTCCCGCTGCCGGAGGGTGTGGGCATGGAAGCCTTCCTCCGCGACAGGGCCTTCCAGGGGCTTGCGGTCAGGCTGCACCGCGGTCCTTCCACCGTCGAGATCGAGAGGCTGGACAGGGAGCTGTCGGTCATCGAGGAAATGGGCTTCCCGGGCTACTTCCTGATCGTGTCCGAATTGAGGGAATGGGCTCGCTCCCGCGGGATCGCCATGGGCCCCGGCAGGGGCTCGGCAGCCGGCAGCCTCGTCTCCTACGCCATGGGGATAACCGACATCAATCCGCTCGAGCACGGCCTCAGCTTCGATAGGTTCCTGAACTCCTCGCGGCGTGAGATGCCCGACATAGACCTCGACTTCTGCTTCCTCAGGAGGCCCGAGGTCATCGGGCACATCACGGAGATGTACGGCAGCAGGAGCGTCTGCCAGATAATCACCTTCAACAGGATGAGGGCCAAGAGCTCCATCAGGGAAGTCGGGCGGGCAATGGGCCTCCCCCTGGACGAGACCGACAGGCTCGCACGGCTGGTGGGGCAGGCACAGGAGAGCGATCCGGGGATAAGGAAGGCGGTCGAGCAGGTGCCGCAGCTGGCCGCGAAGGCCATGGAGGACCCCCGGATCGCCAGGCTCTTCGACTACTGCGAGTTCCTGGAGAACCTCGCCAGGAACACATCCGTCCATGCCGCGGGAGTGATAGTAGCGCCCGGCGACCTCCTCGACTACGTCCCTCTCTGCAGGGCGAAAGAGGAGAAGACGACCCAGTACGAGATGAACAGCCTAGACTCCGTCGGTCTCCTGAAGCTGGACGTGCTGGGCCTGCGGACCGTGACCGTCCTGCAGGAGGCCGAGAAGCTCGTTCGCGGTCGCGGGATCGACATCGAGCTCTCGGATCTCCCACTGGACGACCCCGTCACGCTTGCGATGCTCGCTGCAGGGGACACAACGGGGGTCTTCCAGCTCGAGAGCTCGGGGATGAGGGACACGCTGAAGAGGATCGGGGTCTCCAGCTTCAACGACATCACCGCTGCGGTCGCCATCTTCCGGCCCGGCTCTATGGACATGATCGAGCCGTATTCCCGCAACAAGCACCAGATAGGGACGGCCGGCCCGGGGGCGGTCCGCTACGCCCATCCCGTGCTGGAGGAGGTCCTCTCCGAGACCTACGGCGTGATGATCTACCAGGAGCAGGTCATCGCCATAGCCAACCGGTTTGCGGGCATGGCGATGGCTGATGCCGACATCCTCAGGAAGGCCATGTCGAAGAAGAGACCCGAAGTCATGGCGGAGCAGAGGACCCGGTTCGTCAACGGTGCCGTCGGGCGGGGAGTGCCGCAGAAGGCTGCCGCAGAGGTCTGGGACCAGATCGAGAAGTTCGCGGGCTATGGCTTCAACAAGTCGCACGCGGTCTGCTACGCGATGCTCGCCTACCGGACGGCCTATCTGAAGGCGCATCATCCGGTCGAGTTCTTGGCCGCGACGATGACCAGCGAGACCGGCGACATAGAGAGGCTCAGGACGCTCGTGGAGGAGTGCAGGAAGACGGGAGTGGAGATCCTGCCCCCGTCGGTCAACTCCAGCGGACGCGGATTCGCGGTGGACGACCAGGGAAGGGTCATCTATGCGCTCTCCGCGATAAGGAACGTGGGCGAGGGCCCTTCCGCGGAGATAGTGTCCGAGAGGGAGAGGAACGGCCCCTACTCCAGCCTGTTCGACCTGTGCTCGCGGATCCAGTCGGGGACGCTCAACAGGAGGGTGCTCGAGTCCCTGGGCGGCGCCGGCGCTCTGGACTGCCTGGGCGAGTCCAGGGCGCGCCTGCTGGCCGGTCTCGACTCGGCGCTCGAGTACGCGTCCAGGGCCAGGATGCTCAGGGAGGCCGGGCAGATGTCCCTCTTCTGCGAGCAGGCCTCCTACGACGCTCAGACGGAGCCCTGCCTCCCCGACGCTCCGGACCTCAGCTCGAACGCAAGACTCAACCTGGAGAAGGCGCTCCTGGGCTTCTACTTCTCCGGCCACCCGCTTGACGACTACGGGGAGACTGTTGCGGCCTTCGCAGATGCCGAGCCTGGAGACGACCTGCCACAGGCGGGCAGGAGGCTCAGGATGGCCGGGATCGTCGCGGTGCGCCGGGAGATACCGACGGCGAGGGGCAACATGGCCTTCGTCACTCTGGAGGGCCGCTCCGGCTCCGCGGAACTGGTGGTCTTCAACGAGGCTCTCCAGAAGAACGCATCGCTCCTCGAGCCGGGCTCGTTCGTCCTGTGCGAGGGTGAGGTAGTCGATCGCAGGGACGAGAGGAGGCTGTCGGTCGCTGCCGTCTATCCGATCGAGCAGGTGAGGAGTATACTCGGTGCCGGGGTCGAAGTGCGGATAGAGACGGCCGGCATCGTCCAGGGCCGACTCGAGTCCGCGATAGGGCTCCTGCGCTCCAGGCCGGGGAACGGGAGAGTGTTCCTCGACATAAGGCACCCCTCGGGCTGGAGGGTCAGGGCCGCTTCGAGGACTATCCTGGTGGAGCCTGACGACGACCTTGTCAGCGGACTGAAGAAGATCCTCGGCGACGATTCCGTCCGCCTCGTGGCTGGAGGCTGAGCCGATGAGACTGGCGCCCCTTCTCTGCTGTCTTGCCCTCCCGGTCCTCTCGTCCGCAGGCGAGCTCATGAGATCCGTCCAGCAGCCGACCGCCGGCATCGTAGCACCGCGAACCTACTACTTCGCACTCTCGACGTTCCCGCCCGATGGCCTCAGGTTCGAGGTACAGGCAGGCCTGGTCCCCAGGCTCATGGCCGGTCTGAGCTACGGAGGGACTTATCTGATAGGGCTCGAGAGCCCCTCCTGGTTCGACAAGGTGGGCGTGAAGGCCCGGTTCAGGTTCGTGGACGAATCCGTGGACTTCCCGGCTCTGGCGCTGGGGTACGACAACGAGCGCGAGCCCTCGCGGTCCGCCGGTGACTACACGAGGCTTTCGCGCGGGATGTACTTCGTGGCCAGCAAGAACTTCTCGGCGCCCGGCGGCGATCTCGCCTTCCACGGCGGACTCAGCATCTCGTTCGACGACTCGGATCACGCGGACTTCTGGCTTGCGGCCGACAAGTCGCTGCCCCTGGGCTTCGGGGTCGCGGCAGACTGGGACGCCGCGACCAACGAAGCCGACTCCGTCAGGTTCGACAACAGTGGCGGCTTCCTGAACTTCGAGCTGTTCTGGGAGAGCTTCGGCCAGGTTCGCATTTCGATGCAGATGAAGGATATGCTCCAGGCAGGCGGAGAGCAGTACCGGTCGCTCGCCGTAGATTTTCTCGGCCTCTTCTAGGCTCTTTCGCGGAGGTCCGCAAGTGGATTCCAGTCTTCTGGCCGGCTACGCCGACATCATCCTCTCAACGGGAGTCAACCTCGCAGAGGGCCAGCCCGTCCTCATCAGGGGCGACCTGGCGTCGAGGGAGTTCGCTCTCGTCCTTGCCGGCAGAGCGTACGAACTGGGTGCCTGCTATGTGCACACGGCGTACTCGGACCAGAGGCTCGAGCTGGCCAGGCTGAGGTCCTCCTGTGCCGAGCACCTGTCATACGTGCCCTCCTTCGTCAAGCCCGACTACAGGGCGTACATCGACGAGAACTGGGCCAGCCTGAGCATCAGCTGCTCCGAGGACCCCGATGCTCTCGAGGGCGCCGACTCGGCCCGCCTGGGCGAGATCAGGAAGGCTTCGTCGAAGGCCGCGGAGGGCTGGCTCGCATCCATCTCCTCCAATGCGATAAGATGGAACGTATGCCTGTTCCCCTCGCCCCGCTGGGCCGCGAAGGTCCTGGGAGGGGAGCAGGACTCGGAGCGGCGCATCTGGGAGATACTCAGGCCCATCCTGAGGCTCGACGCTCCGGATCCCGCACGAGCCTGGCTCGATCACGACTCGGAGCTCAAGCGCAGGGCGGGGTTCCTCAACGAGAGAAGGTTCGACTCGTTCCGGATCGAGGGCCCCGGCACCGACCTCACCATAGGGATGGCGCCCGACAGGGTGTTCTGCGGAGGCAGATGCGAGGCGAAGGACGGGAGGCTCTTCTTCCCCAACATCCCCACCGAGGAGGTCTTCACGACCCCCCACTGCCGCAGGGCGGAGGGGAGCGTGCGCTGTACGCGTCCGGTGCAGGTCCTCGGGACGAATGTGGAGGACGCCTGGTTCCGCTTCGAGGGCGGAAAGGTGGTCGACTTCGGAGCGCGCAGGAACGAGTCGGTCCTGGGTCAGTTCCTCGACACCGACGAAGGCGCCCGGTCCATAGGGGAGCTGGCCCTGGTCGGGGCCGACTCGCCCATCTACCGGAGCGGGCTCGTCTTCCACAACATCCTGTTCGACGAGAACGCCGCATGTCACATCGCCCTGGGCAACGGGTACACGGAGTGCGTGGAGGGAGCGGGGTCACTCGACAGGGACGGTCTGCTGACCCGCGGCTCGAATGTCTCCATTGTCCACATAGACTTCATGATAGGGTCAGCCGAGGTGTCCGTGTCCGGCCTCGACCAGGCCGGGAAGGCCACCGAAGTGATCCGGAACGGGCTCTTCGTCATCTAGCCCGGAGGTCAGGACATGCTCGATCCCAGACTGCTCGAGATACTTGCGTGCCCGAAGTGCAAGGGGAGCCTCGACCATGTCGAAGAGCCCGTGGAGGTGCTCATCTGCCGCGCCTGCAGGCTCGAGTACAGGGTGGAGGACGGGATCCCCGTCATGCTGATCGACGAAGCCCGGCAGCTGCCCGGGGAGTGATCCTGGAGCAGCCGGCCGGCAGGGAGCGCCTGGTGGTGGTGGTCCGCGTCAGTCCGGGGTCCGCCGTCCCGGGCGCCGACGGTCGGTGCGACGATGGCTCGTACCGGATCCGGCTGCGGTCCAGGCCGGTGGAGAACCTGGCGAACGCCGAGCTCGTCGAGTTCCTGTCTTCGGAGTTCGGCGCCCCGCGGTCCTCGATCCGGATCCTCAGGGGGATCCGTGGCAGGATCAAGACCGTGGAGATCAGGGGAACATCCAGGGTCCCGGACTGGTTCCGGGCTGATGCACGCTGAAGCCCGCCGACGGGTTGCGCACCGCGGCCGGCGGATTAATAGTTGCGCTTCCTGAAGGAACCGGGGTAGGAATGCTGGGAGCGATCCTCCCGCCATCGTGGCGGTGGGCGCCTCCGCCGGGAGTGAGCTGCCACGCGAGGACCGGGGGAGGGGAAGGCCTCGACTGGATCCGCCGGTCGACGGCCGGGGGATGCCGGCTCTTCCTGATAGGGGCCGAGGGCGCTTCGGACAGGCAGGGCTTCCTGCTTGCCAGCGACCACATCGGCCTCTACGGCGACGGCCCGCTCGTCGGGCCGAACGACGACGGGCTCGGGCCGAGATTCCCTTCGCTCCTGGGCCTCTACAGGACTCCGGGTGGACCCTGGCGGACAGGGATCGTGTGCAGGGTGCCGGACTGGCGTTTCGCGACGCCGGCCGAGCTGGCGGCCACCGGAGCTTCGGCTCTGGTCTCTGACGGAGTCGACGAGGCCATCGTAGCCGGACACGGCGGAGCCGTCGTGGTACTGCTCGTGCGCTGCCATGCGTGGCGGTGCTGGAACGCCGGCGAGCCACCTCTCGAGGAGGTCTCGCGGCTGCTGCTGGAGGTCTGAGTTGAACTACAGGGAGACGATCCGGCTTCCCGAGACGGGCTTTGCGATGAAGGCCAATCTTCCCGCGCGGGAGCCGGCCATCCTGGCCCGCTGGCGCGAGGAGGGCGTGGAGGCCCTGATCCGCGCATCCCGCGCCGGATCCCCCAGGTTCGTTCTCCACGACGGCCCTCCGTATGCCAACGGGAGCGTCCATCTGGGGACGGCGCTGAACAAGATCCTGAAGGACTTCATAGTCAAGTCGTTCACGATGATGGGCTACGACTCCCCTTATGTGCCCGGCTGGGACTGCCATGGGATGCCCATCGAGCACAGGGTGATGGGCGACGAGCCGGAAGGCGGCAGGCTGCTCTCCAGGGACGATGTCCGCTCGCGATGCAGGGCCTATGCGGAGAAGTACGTGGCAGTCCAGAAAGAGGAGTTCGGCCGCCTCGGCGTGTTCGGTCAGTGGGACAGGCCCTATCTCACGATGTCGAAGTCGTATGAAGCGGGCATCCTGAAGGCCTTCGCCAGCCTGGTGAGGAAGGGCTACGTGTACCTCGGCCTCAGGCCGATAAGCTGGTGCACCTCGTGCTGCACTGCGCTGGCAGACGCCGAGGTCGAGTATGCTCCCCACTCCTCTCCGTCGATCTGGGTGGCCTTCGAGCAGGACGATCCCGGCTCCTGGTCGGGACGGGGGGTTCCCGAGGGCACCGAGGTCGTGATCTGGACGACCACGCCCTGGACGCTCCCGGCGAATCTGGCCGTCGCCCTCAATCCAGGCGAGGACTACTCGGTAGTCGACTTCGGCCCCCGAAGGCTGCTGGTGGCGACCAGGCGGGCCGCCGCCCTCCTCGACGGCCCTGCGCGGGGAGGAGCTGTTTCCGGCCTCTCCTTCAGAGGGTCGGAGCTCGAGGGCCTGCGCCTGAGGCACCCCCTGTTCCCGGGGAGGACGTCACTCGTGATCATGGCCGAGCATGTCACGATGGATGATGGATCCGGTTGCGTCCACACGGCCCCCGGCCACGGGGCCGAGGACTTCGCTGCGGGCCAGAGATACGGTCTGGAGGTCTTCAGTCCCGTCGACGAGCACGGCCTGTTCACGGAGGAGGCCGGTGCGTACGCCGGACTGCGCGTCGAAGAGGCCAACGGGACGATAGTGAAGGATCTCATGGCATCGGGAAGGCTCCTGGCGGCGGAGACTATCGAGCACAGCTACCCGCACTGCTGGAGGTGCAAGACCCCGCTCATCTACAGGGCCACCAGGCAGTTCTTCCTCAGCCTCTCCCACCTCCAGCTGCGCGAGCGCGTGTTGGCCGCGGTGGACGAGGTGAAGTGGCACCCTGGATGGGGATACGAGCGGATGCGGAACATGATGTCGGTCCGGCCCGACTGGTGTCTCTCCAGGCAGAGGTCCTGGGGAGTGGCTCTGCCCGCCTTCCTGTGCGGCAGCTGCGGAGAGGCGGTTCTCGACGCGGAGGTCATCGAGGCCGTCGCGGGGATCGTTGCGCGCGAAGGCTCTGATGCATGGTTCCGGCTCGATCCTGAACAGGCGTTCGCAGAGGCGGGGAAGCGGGCCTCCTGCCCTTCGTGCGGCTCCGCCGACCTCAGGAGGGTCGACGACATCCTCGACGTCTGGTTCGACAGCTCCCTCAGCCACTGGTGCGTCCTGACGCCCGAGTTCGGCCTCGAGAGGCCTTGCGAGGTCTATCTGGAAGCGACCGACCAGCACCGCGGATGGTTCGGGGTGAGCCTGATCACGAGCATCGCGCTGGAGGCGGGCATACCGACACGCAACATCGTCACGCACGGCCTGATCCTGGACGGCCAGGGCAAGAAGATGTCGAAGTCGCTGGGGAACGCGATCTCCCCCATGGAGGTGGTCGACAGCCTGGGCGCGGACATCCTCAGGCTCTGGTTCGCCGGCGTCGACTACACTGCGGACTTCCGGGCCGACAGGGCGATGCTCGACGACGCCACCGAAGCTTACAGGAAGCTGAGGAACACCATCAGGTTCATGCTCGGCAACCTTGGAGGGACCACCCCCGTCGCCGAACTCCCTTCTCCGGCCGGCGGTCTCGACAGGTACATCTTCCTGAAGTTCCGCGAGGTGCAGTCGATCTGCATCGAAGCCTACAGGTCCTTCCAGTTCCACCGCGTCTACCGGGAGCTCCGCAACTTCGCCACGGTGGATCTCTCGGGCCTGTTCCTGGACGTCAGGAAGGACAGGCTGTACTGCGATGACCCCGGAAGCCGGGCCAGGCAGGGCACGGCCGGCCTCCTCGCATGGATGACCGTCGAGTTCCTCGAGCTGCTGGCCCCGCTCATCCCGTACACCGCCGAAGAGGCCTGGGCCGAGCTGCCCGCGGAACTCCGCCGGACTCCCAGCGTTCATCTGGCGCTGTTCCGGGGGTCTCCCCTGACCGAGGCGGAAAGAGCCGAGCTTCAGGGCTGGGCGCCTGCTCTCGCGGTCCGCGGAGCCGTGCTGAAGAGCCTCGAGGAGTGGCGGGGATCACGGAAGATAGGGAGCAGCCTGGAGGCGGAAGTCGACATGACCGTTCCGGCAGGCCTCGCGGAGTCGGCCAACGGCGAGCCATGGGCGGACTTCCTGATCGTCTCGGCTGCCAGGGTGCGGGAGGGTTCCGAAGTATCGGTGAGAGTCAGCAGGTCCGGCGAGTCCAAGTGCGCGAGATGCTGGAAGCTGCTGCCGGATGTGGGCGGCGATCCTTCCCGTCCGGATCTGTGCCTCAGATGCGCGGCGGTCGTTTCCGGAGCGGAGAAGAGATGAGACCAGCATCCGCCGGCTTCGTAGCTGCAGGGGCGGCCCTGATCGTCGACCAGCTGACCAAGGCGCTCGTCCTTTCCTCGCTCGAGATAGGCGATCCCGTGCCGGTCATCGGAAGGGCGCTCCAGCTGAGTCTCAGGTTCAACTCCGGAGCGGCGTTCAGTCTGCGCTGGGGCGGACCGGTGTTCCTCTCGATCTTCACCGCCGCGGCCGTAGTCATAGTCTTCTGGTACCTCCTCAGGAGGCCGCCACGGTCGGTCCTGCACGCGGCGGCCCTGGGACTGATCCTCGGGGGCGCCACGGGCAACCTCGTCGATCGGCTGCTGCATTCCGGATCGGTCATCGACTTCCTCGACGCAGGCACATCGACATGGAGATGGCCGACCTTCAACGTGGCCGATTCGGCCATATCGATAGGCGCCGTCTACATCCTGCTCTTCGGGACCGGGCGGAGAAGGGCCGGGAACACGTGAGCGCGGCCGAGGCAGGGACCGTGGTCGTCGCCATCGGCGGTAACTCGATGATCGACACCGCCGGGGGACGGGGCAACGTCGGCACTCATGACCTCGCAAGGGAGGTCTGCGAAGAGGTCGCCACTCTCGCCCGGATGTTCGGCAGCGTCGTGGTCACACACGGCAACGGGCCGCAGGTGGGATTCGAGCTCATCAGGGGCGAGATGGCCAGAACGGCGGTCCCGCCGGACGGGATGGACGTCAACGTCGCCGCTACCCAGGGGTACCTCGGGTACATCCTCCAGCAGGTTCTCGGAGATGTGCTCGAGGAGAGGAGCTTCGACATCCCCGTCTGCAGCGTCGTGACACAGGTGGAGGTCGATCCTGGGGATCCGGGCTTCTCCAGGCCGACCAAGCCGGTGGGTCCCTTCTACTCCGCCGCGGAAGCGTCGCAGATGGGCGCGGAGCGTGGCTGGGTGATGAAGGAGGATGCCGGCAGGGGCTGGAGAAGGGTCGTGCCCTCGCCGAGGCCGCTGAAGATCCTGGAGCTTCCCTGCATCCGTGCGCTGGTCGAGGCAGGGCAGATAGTGATCTGCGCCGGAGGGGGGGGCGTCCCCGTCGTCAGGAAGGGGCCCAGGTTCGAGGGCATCGCCGCGGTCATCGACAAGGATCTCGCCAGCTCCCTCCTGGCATCGGGCCTTGGCGCGGACACGTTCGTCATCTCCACGGGCGTTCCAGAGGTCTATGCCATGTACGGGAAGCCGGAGCAGCGGGCCCTGAGCCGCATCACCGCCTCGGAGCTGCGCTCCCTGGTGGCCGAGGGTCACTTCGCTGCGGGGTCGATGCTCCCGAAGATCCTGGCATCTCTTGAGTTCGTGGAGCGCGGCGGCCGCCGCGTGATAGTCACCTGCCCGGGCAGGATCCTCGCCGCAATGGACGGCCGGGCCGGGACGACCATAACCGCCTGACGGAAGTCTCGATGCGGAGGAGCAATGGACCTGTATAGCGACTTCCCGGTGCTGATCATCGACAACGACCTCATCGGGTCGAGTGCCGGTGCCAGGGTGGTCCGCGGAATAGTCGAGGCCCTTCAGGCAGCGCGGCTCTCGGTCCTCGAGGCGCCTTCGGCCTCCGACGCCAAGGTCCATCTCAGATCCCTCGCGACCATCGGATGCGTCCTGCTCGACTGGGACCTCGACACCTCGGGCAGCACCGACTACCCGACGACCGCCGCCATCGTGCGGAACATCACCGAGAGGAACTCGGAGGTCCCTCTCTTCCTGCTCACCGACAGGCTTTCCGTAGGCGACCTGCCTCTCGACGTCATGAAGAGCATCGACGGGTACATCTGGGCCATGGAGGACACACCCGACTTCATCGCGGGGAGGATCCTGACCGCTCAGCGCAGGTACGTGGACAACCTGATGCCGCCCTTCCTCAAGGCCCTGTACCAGTATGTCCAGAGCTACCGGTACTCCTGGCACACGCCGGGCCACATGGGCGGCGTGGCGTTTCTCAAATCGCCTGTGGGCAAGGTGTTCCATGGATTCTTCGGAGAGAACATCTTCAGGAGCGACATCTCGGCTTCCGTTCCCGACCTCGGGTCCCTGCTCGAGCACTCCGGCGTCGCCGGCGAATCGGAGAAGATGGCCGCAAGCACGTTCGGGGCGGACCGCACCTACTACGTCACCAACGGGACCTCCACTGCGAACAAGATGGTCTTCCACGGCTGCGTGACGAGGGGCGACGTGGTGCTCGTCGACCGGAACTGCCACAAGTCGGTCATGCAGGCGATCATCATGACCGGCGCGATCCCCATCTACCTGAGATCGACGCGCAACGCCTACGGCACGATAGGCCCGGTCCCGGTGGCCGAGTTCAGCGCGGAGAGCATAAGGGAGAAGATCCGGAAGTCCCCCTTCATACCGTCCGACTCCAAGCCGGCGATAAAGCTCGCCGTGCTGACCAACTCGACCTACGACGGGCTCTGCTACAGCACGGTCATGATCAGGAAGTTCCTCGCCCGGTCCTGCAGGAACATCATGTTCGACGAGGCCTGGTACGCATACGCCAGGTTCCACGACATGTACAAGGGCCGCTATGGAATGTACGACGAGAAGGGCAACAGGCGGGGCCCCACGATCTTTGCCTGCCAGTCGTCGCACAAGGTCCTCGCCGCCTTCTCCCAGGGATCGATGCTCCATGTCAAGGAGGGTGACGCACCGTTCAACGCCGACCGCTTCAACGAGGCATACATGATGCACTCTTCGACATCCCCGCTCTACAGCATCATCGCCTCTCTGGACGTGGCCGCCCGGATGATGCAGGGGGGGGTCGGGAGGCTGCTGGTCGAGGAAGCGGTCGAAGAGGCCGTGATCTTCAGGCTGAAGATGGAGCACATCGGGAGGCAGATCCGGGAGGGGACCGACAGGGGCGGGACATGGTGGTTCAAGGTCTGGGAGCCCGAGAACGTGCTCCTGAGGGCCGCCAGGGGCTCGAGCGCCCCGAAGACGATCGACTTCGACAGGATGACCGTGGGCCTCCTCGTGAAGGGTTCCAGCCACTGGATGCTCAGCAGCGACCAGACATGGCACGGGTTCGAGGACATAGGCGACGGATTCGTCATGCTCGATCCGCTGAAGGTGACCATCCAGACGCCGGGCATCTCGGCGGACGGCTCGATGGACGAGTTCGGGATACCGGCCTGCGTCGTCGCCCGCTTCCTCAGGGGCCGGGGCATCGTGGTCGAGAAGAGCGGATTCTACAGCTTCCTGGTGCTGTTCACCCTGGGCATAACCAAGGGCAAGTCGGGTACGCTGCTTGCGGAATTGTTCGACTTCAGGAAGGCGATCGACGAGGACTTCAGCCTCTCCCAGGTCTTCCCCGACCTCCCCGACAGGTACCCGGAGCTGTACCTCGGCAGGACGCTGAAGGACCTCATCAGGGAGATGCACGACTTCCTCAAGTCGAAGAACATCTCCAGGACGCTCATGGAGGTCTCGAGCCATCTGCCCGAGCAGAGGCTCATCCCCGACCAGGCATACGGCAGGCTCGTGGCCGGCCAGGTGGAGGAAGTCCCGATCGGGAAGCTGGGAGGCAGGGTCTCCGCCGTGATGGTCGTTCCCTATCCGCCCGGGATTCCGCTGGTCATGCCCGGAGAAGTGTTCGAGGACGGGCCGGGCTCGGTCGTCGAGTTCCTCAGGACGATCCAGGAGTTCCACAACCGCTTCCCGGGATTCGAGGGCGAGGTCCACGGAGCCAGGATACGCAAGATGGCGGACAACAGCTTCCTCTACTCCGTCGACTGCGTTGCGGAGCCCGTGTCCGGGAACTGACTCCCCGGGGATTCCGGTTCCCCGCCAGCCCGGCAGCCCCCTCCGCATCCGGAGATCATCCCGCAGCCTTCGCATCCACGGGGGAGCCGTCTGAATGCGGCAGCCCCGGCGGATTCCGCAAGGTCCCGGAACCCGTGCTCGAAGAGGTTTCCCAGCTCCAGAGGGCTCTGCTCGCAAGGCCTGAGGAAGCCCGCGGGCCCGATCGCCCACTTCCCGCTGCAGCAGACGCAGGGCCCGGAGCGACAGACCTCCAGCACATCGGCGGGCACCGTGCACCTGCGCACGGACATCCCGAAGTAGACCGGGAGACCCGTGTCCCCTGATGCCGCCGCCGCCGTCCGTGCAGACGATGCGAGAGCCTTTGGCGTGAGACGGAGGCCGGGATGAGCCGATCCCGCGCCCGACGGCGCGAAGGGATTCAGGCAGGCCGCCCTCGCTCCCGATGCGGCAGCGAGGAGGATGATCTCCCTCAACTCGGGGGCATTCGCCGTGCAGAGGACGATGGACGCGGTGACACGGGCTCCTGCTCCGGACAGCAGGCTGACGGCCTCGACGGTCTTCCCTATGGGTGGAGACGCCCCGCAGAGGCTCGACAGCGTCTCCTGCCTGGCCGCGGACAGGGCGACCTCGTAGTCGATCAGGCCCGCGCGGATCAGGCGGCGGGCCCTGTCCGGAGTGAGTCCGTCCGCAGTTGTCGACAGACACAAGGCGGGGAAGAGGCGGGATGCCGCGGCGGAGAGGTCCTCGAGATCCTCCCGCAGGAGGGGCTCGCCCCCGGTCAGCGTCAGTCCCGAGGGATCGGCTTCGCCTGCCAGCTTCTCCAGAAGGGAGATCGCCTGCGCGGTTCCGAGAGCCTCCCTGGCGGGGCTTCCGTCGGCCTTCCAGAAGTTATAGCAGAACAGGCAGTTCCGAGTACATGACTGGGTGAGCTCGAATGCGAACCAGGGCCTCGTCACCTGGGCGCCAGGAGGTCTCCCAGGAGGATGTCGAGCACGGGGAGGGAGGCCTGGATGGAGCCGATCTCATCGGATGCGGACATGCATGCCGCCCTGATGGATGTGTCTTCTTCCGAAGCGCAGACGGCGACTGCGCTGTCCAGAGCGGCCAGGTCGAGCCGGAGCAGTTCCGACGTCGGGAGGCTGTCCTGGGAGGCCGACGGGAAGTCGTGCGGAAGGATCCATCCCGTCGAGAGGGCGTCGAACAGGATGGCGGAGGTGGCCTCTCTCACAGCTCCGCCGAGGACCTCGGCCATTTCCGGGGCCGATTCGAGGGGGCTGTGGGAGATCTCCCGGATAGCTGCGATCCGACCCTCGAGCCTCCTGAGGGCTGTCTCCTCGTGGAAGACGGCACGGCTGGGGATCATCCTCGTCAGCGTCTCCGGGAGACCATAGGCCGACATCGACATCCTGTCGGCGCACAGCTTCCCGAGACGGCTCACGCAGGCCGAGACCACGGAATCCCCGGCCTCGGCGCGAAGCGCGGCAACGAGAGAGTCCAGCGTGTCGATCCGCGCCGCAAGGAAACCCGGCCTGCCGGCGGTCTGCCCCTCCAGGGCCGTCGAGCGCTTCCAGAAGGCCCTGAAATCACGCCACGCACCTGTCCGCAGGAGCACCCGGGCGGCCTCGGTGCCGGGGGCCTGCAGGACCTCCGCGTGAACGGCCGCCGCCGATCCGGCCGCAAGCGGGAGGCCGGCCAGCACAAAGGCCGCACCCGACGCGCCGCTCATCCGAGCTTCTTGTTGTAGACCCTGGCCCGGCGATGCAGCCTCCTGTCGAACAGCTTCCACATCGACTGGATCTTCGTGTTCGTCTCCAGCTCGTGGTTGCTCTCGGCGTACTCCATCCCCCTGGCGAGGGCGGTCGAGGCCATCTCGTAGCTCAGCAGGACATCGACCCCCGTGTTCTGATACTGCTTCCGGACCCCTGCGAGATAGAAGTCCAGGATCCTGCTCTTCCTCATCCCCCTGAGGATGTGGAAGACGCCGAAGGGCAGCAGCCTGCCGCGGGCCTTCCTGAAGGCTTCCGAGAGGTTGGGCATGGCGATGATGAAACCCACGAGCCTGTCGCCGTCGGAGGCCAGCTTGATGAACTCGGGATCGACCTGCCCCAGGTAGTTCGAGATGTAGTAGCGGATCTGCTTCTCGGAGAGCAGGCTCGTTCCGTAGAGCTCGGCGTACGCCTCGTTGATCACGTCGAAGACCTGATGGCCCCATCTCTTCGCGAGCGTGCCCCTGCTCTTCTCGCTGAACACCTTCACCCCGGTCCTCGCACGGACAAGCTCGGCCATCCTCCTCATCCGCTCGGGGATCTCGGCCGGGACGCTTATCCTGTACTCGACGTAATCGACTTCCTTCGCGTAGCCATTGGCAATCAGGAAGTCGTTGTAGTAGGGGGGATTGTAGCCGGCGGCAATCGTGGGGGTCTCGTCGAAGCCTTCCACGACCAGCCCTGTGGGATCGTTGTCGGTGAATCCGAGGGGCCCGCTGACCTCCTCCATGCCCTGTCCCGCCAGCCATCCCTCGGCCGCTTCGAGCAGGAGCCTGGCGGACTCCGGGTCGCTCTCGCACTCGAACCACCCGATCCTCCCGCACCTGCGGTTCCAGCGCTCGAGGGCCCTGTCGACGACCAGCGCGGCGACCCTCCCGGTCACCCTTCCGTCGCGGAGGGCGAGGAAGAGCCTGCAGCGGGAGAACTCGAAGGCCGGGTTCTTCGACGGGATGAACTGCGCGGTTTCCATGGAGCGCAGGGGTGGGACCCACACCGGGTCTTTGCTGTAGAGCCTGTACGGGACGTCGATAAAGCGGCGGAGGTGCCTCTTGTCGTCCACAGGGATCACCACGGGGCTCGAAGCCATCAAGGACCTCCGGGAGCGGGAGAGCGTATCGGGAAGTCTCGAAGCCAAGGCACAAATCTATCTTCTTCGTACTACCCAGGCAAAGACCCGGCGGTTCCGCCTTTGACTATTTCCTACCACATCGGTATAGTTTTGCGTCAGCGTGTGTCCTGTCCTGACAGAAAGGATGAGCCATGATTCGATTCCTGCTGCTCGCGTGGGTCCTTGCATCGACGGCTGTCGCGGCCTCCGTGACGGTCGGGAGCGCCGAGACCCAGAACATGAACCCGTTCTGCGCATCTTGAGGCTCTGCGGTGCGCTACCAGGTGGTAGCGCTGGCCTCCGAGATGAGCGGACCGATGACGATAGAGTCGGTCGCCTGGCAGAGGGGCACCGGCGGTTCGCCGTCCGGCACCTACAACAGCTTCAGGCTCTACATGGGCTACTGCTCATCGGATCAGCTTGGAGCGACGTTCGACGACAACTACGTCCCCGGAAGCAGAACGCTCGTCTACGAGACCCCTTCCCAGACCATGAGCGCCGACCCGGACCAGTGGATGGTCATCCCCCTCGATACGCCCTTCGAGTACGACGGGACCGGGAACCTGGTCCTGGAGCTCCAGTGGACGGGCGGCGTGAACATGTTCTACACCTACTGGTGGGAGACCGGGGCCGGCCGGAGCGTCATGGCGGGTACTGCGGATGCGCAGACGGGAACTGTCTCGACCAGCATGTCGGAGCTGCAGTTCTCCGATGCTGCTGGCCTCTCGCCGTCGACCTTCGGAGCGATCAAGGCGGCGTTCGGCAGGTAGCGGCTGTCCGGGCGTCCTCCTAGAGTTCCCTCACGGCGCTGGCCGCCTTCTTTATCTCCGGCTGGTCCGCGATCTGCCTGACGGGGGATGTAGAGATGGACGTGAGGGCTGCGTCCGCCTTCCGCAGTCGCTCGACCAGGAGGGTTCCGACAGCCATCAGGAGCCTCGCGCCCAGGCCGGCGTCCTCGAGGAGGACTCTCAGGAAGTCCTCCTTGGAGAGCTTCCATATGACCGCGTCATCCTTGGCCGTGACGCTGGCTGATCTGGGGCTCTCGTCCAGGAAGGCCATCTCCCCGATTATCCCGCCGGAACGGATGGAGGATATGTAGATCTTCTGGCCGGGGCGGTCGTCCGTCACCTGGAACTCGCCCGTCTCGACCAGGTACATCGCGGTCGACTTCTCGCCCTTCCTGAAGAGCACTTCACCCTTCTTCATCTCCGTGCGGGTGCACCTCAGGATCAGAGCCTTCTCCTCGTCCTCGGTGAGCGTCCTGAAGAACCTCGTTTCCATCCTCCCAACCCTTCCCGCCGGGGCCGCGGCCGTCCGCGGGCCTCTCTCCGGCACTCCTGACGGGACGAAACATAGGGGACCGCAGTCCGGAACGCGACACCGGTCAGTGAAGCGGGCCTCCGGCGGCGACCGGGAAGGCGGCGCGGATCGAGGCCGCATGGGGCTTGCCCCGCGCCGCCGCGGGCAGTAGGATCGCGCCAATGCGTCTGCCGAAGCACCGGCCCGGCAGTCGATTGGAGAAGGAGGGATTATGAGGTATCCTGTAGTACTGTTCGCGGCCATCGCCCTCATCGCCGCCGGGTGCGGCACTCCCCCGCGGCCTGCGGTCCAGCTTCAGGCGCCCGACGAGATCCTCGCCGGCTCGCACTTCGACGTCACCTGGGCAGGCCCGGACAGCGTCGGTGACTATGTGACGATAGTACCTGCAGGCGCCCCGGAAGGCGAGTGGACCAACTACGGCTACACCCGAGGAGGCAATCCGATAACTCTTACCGCCCCTCTCGCCCCGGGCTCCTATGAGATCCGCTATGCGACCGAGCGCACGAACCCGGACAGCACGCTTGCCCGCATCACCGTGACCGTGAAGCCGGTCGAGGCGAGCGTCTCCGCCCCTGCCGAAGTAGAAGGCGGGAGCACCTTCGACGTGACCTGGTCCGGTCCCGACGGCGACGGAATCTATGTCGTCCTGGTTCCGGAGGGCACGGCCGAGGGCGAATGGGTGGGCTACGAGTGGCACTACGTCTCGGACGGCAACCCGATCCCCTTCGTCGCCCCGGTCAGCGCGGGCCGCTACGAAGTCCGTCTGGCCACCGAGGAGACGGATCCTGACAGCACTCTGGCCCGCTGTGTCGTCCAGGTCGGCGGTGCCGAGGTGTCCGTGACGGCGCCGGCCACGATCCAGGCCGACTCGACCTTCCAGGTCGGCTGGACCGGACCGAACTCGACGGGTGATTACATAACGATAGTCCCGGCCGGATCCGCCGAGGGCGTGTGGGACGAGTACGCATACACCTCGGAGGGGAACCCCGTCACCCTGACGGCTCCCTCGCAGCCCGGTGCATACGAGATCCGCTACGCCAACGAGATCCCCGACCCGGACGTCACCTTGGCCAGGACATCGATAACGGTCCGGTAGGCATCGGCCAGCGGACAGAGGAAGGCCGCCGGCGGGAGCCGGCGGCCTCTTCGTCCGAGCGAGCGCCGGGCCTAGAGCCTGAAGCCGATGCGCCAGCCCAGCATGAAGCCGGAGCCGCTTATCCTCAATCTGAGCGGAGTCTTCAGGACAGGGCTGTCGAGGATGCCGGAGACCCAGGAAGGCAGGAAGGAAGCGGGAGCCCCCTCCGATCCCCTCGCGGGCAGGCAGCCGCCGGCCATCCTGGGGCTTGCGGCCGGGGAGAAGACCGCAACCGAGTCGAGGCCCCCGGGCGCGGTCGCCAGGTCGGCCCGTATCACCGGCGCTCCGCCCCCCGCGAGCATCGCCACAAGGAAGACAATCGGTGCAGTCATACGCTCCCGTCCATGCCGGAGAGTGCCCGTCTGTTCCCGAATATGCCGAATCGCAGGCCGCCGCGCGACTGTTCCCTCCGGACCGTCCGTGTGAGATATTCGCCGTGACGTGTCCCGGTACATTCAACCCGACATCGGAGGACTCAGTTGACCACCCTGTCCGTTCTCCTTTGCATGTGCGGGCTTGCCGCAGGCGAGCCGGTCGCTCCGATCCATCCGGCCGAGTTAACGGCGCCGGGAGGAACCCGTGTGGACGAGTACTACTGGCTCCGCGACAGAGAGGATCCCGCGACCCTCGGATACCTGCGCGCCGAGAACGCCTACGCGGAGTCGGTCCTGGCGCCCGAGTCGGCCCTCAGGGAATCCCTGGTGACGGAGATGTCCTCACGGATTCCGGCTGCGGACACCTCGGCGGCCTGGCACTACCACGGCTTCCTCTATCGCACGAGGTTCCCAGAGAACGCCGACTATCCAGTCTACGAGAGGTCGCCGGAGTCTTCCGGCTGCTGGACCGAGCTGCTTGACGTATCCAGGCTGGCCTCCGGGCGCGGCTACATGGAAGTGCCGGAGCCTTCCGTCAGCCCCGATGGATCCACTGCCGCCTTCTCGATGGACACGACGGGCTCTCTGGACTACACGATCGTCTTCGAGGACATCGCAGGAGGGAGCTTTCTGGCGGACACTCTCCGCGGGACCGACGGCAGCGCGGTGTGGGCGGCCGACAGCAGGACGGTCTTCTACGGATCGCTGGACAGCACCTACCGCACCGACCGGATCCTCAGGCACGAGATCGGCACTGCGCAGGTAAGCGACGCCCTGGTGTACCAGGAGCTCGACTCGACCTTCTGGCCCTGGGTCTACAGGTCGCCCTCGGACGAGTACATCTTCGTCGGGACCGAGAGCTCCACATCCAGCGAGATAAGGTTCCTCCGCTCGTCCGATCCCTTCGGGCAGCTCACGATGATCCAGCCCAGGACCCCGGACCTTGAGTACTCGGTCACCGGTCTGGGAGACACCCTCTTCGTCAGGACGAACCTGGGCGCCGAGGACTTCAGGGTGATGAAGTGCCCCGCTTCCGAGCCGGGGGAGGACCACTGGATCGAGATCCTTCCCGGGCGGCCCGGCTTCCTGGTGGAGGGTGTCGAGGCGTTCCCGACGCATCTTGCCGTCGTCGCCCACGAGAGAGGGATGATGGAGCTCCTGACCCTCGACAGGAGGACTCGCCGGACCGAGACCGTGGCCGGGGGCGATTCTCCTTCGAGCATCTGGCTCGAAGGGAACACGGATCCGGAGCGGGGAGTGCTGAGATACGCGGTGTCGACTCTCACGACGCCATCCTCGGTCTATGACATCGATCTCGCCACCGGGGAGAGGACCCTGGTCAGGAGAGAGCCTGTTCCGGGCGGTTTCGACCCCTCTCTGTACGATTCGGCGGTGCTGTACGCTCCGGCCCCCGACGGCGAGCAGGTCCCCATCTCGCTCGTGTGGCGCCGCGACCTCGCGGGCGCCGGACCCTCGCCTCTGCTGCTCTACGGGTACGGGGCCTACGGCATCAGCTCGGACCCATGGTTCAGCTCGAACAGGCTCAGCCTTCTGGACAGGGGCTTCGTGTTCGCCATTGCGCATGTCAGGGGCGGGTCGGAGATGGGCAGGCGGTGGTACGAGGAGGGGAAGCTCCTCCACAAGAGGAACTCCTTCACGGACTTCATAGCCTGTGCCGAGTGCCTGATCTCCAGGGGGACGACCACTCCCGGGATGCTCTTCGCCGAGGGCGAGAGCGCCGGAGGGCTTCTCATGGGCGCGGTGACGACGATGAGGCCCGATCTCTTCAGGGGAGTGATCGCGGGAGTCCCGTTCGTGGACATCGTCACCACGATGCTTGACCCGACGATTCCCTTGACCACTAACGAGTACCAGGAGTGGGGCAACCCGGAGGACCCGATCTATTACGACTACATGCTCTCCTACTCACCCTACGACAACATCCGGGCTGCGGACTACCCGGCGATGTACGTGACGGCCGGATGGAACGACTCGCAGGTCTGCTACTGGGAGCCGGCGAAGTTCGTGGCCAGGATGAGGGAGAGGAGGGCGAACCACGAGACGCTCGTCCTCAGGACCAACCTCGAAGCCGGGCACCAGGGGACCTCGGGCCGCTTCTCGTGGCTGGATGACGAGGCGTACGAGTACGCGTTCCTGATCGGGCTTGCACGGGAGGCAGGGGACCGGCGATAGGGGCTTCACAGAGGCTGTAGGCTGAGGCCGTAGGCTGAAGGCTCGCTGCAGGAAGCACAGACCGATTCCCGGCCCCTACACCCTACCTACAGCCTTCAGCCTCACCCAGACTGGGGACTGGGGACTAGGGACTGGGGACTCGCTGCAAGTGAAGCCGGGCCCGGACTACAGCCCCTCCAGCCTCCAGTCTCCAGCCTCCAGTCTCCAGCCTCCAGCCTCCAGCCTACAGCCTTCAGCCTGACTCACTCCTCCAGGTAGAAGGTCACGCTGACCGAGGTGTTGTACCTCGTCACCGAGGGCGTGATGTTGGGTGAGGACATCGCCTCACCGGCAGCCACCGTCATGCTGTAGGTGTAGTCCGAGTACCCGCCGCCATAACCGTAGCTGGAGTCGTCATAGCTGTACTCGTTGATGCTGGAGATGCTGCCCAGGGAGGCTCCGGCCTCGCGTGCGAGCTGCCCGGCCCTTGCAAGTGCGTCGGCCATCGCAGCCGACCTCGCCCTCGAGCGCAGGTCCGCGAGGTTCTGCACCGAGAATGTGATGCTGCTAACCGTGTTGGCCCCCCCGCTCACCACGGCTCCGATCACGCTGCCGACATCGGAGATGTGCCTGACCCTTGCCGAGATGCTCTCCACCACATGGTACTGGTACTCGCCCGTGTATCCGTAGTTCGGGTCGTACACCTCCTCCTGGTAGAGGGAGTAGTAGGAGGTCGACATGTCGTCCTCCGCGACGCCAGCACGGCGTGCGGCAGCCCTGGCTCCACTCATCATGTCCGCAGCTTCATCGACTGCCTCGGCCGCCGTGACGCCCGTTGCATCGACCCCGAAGACGACAGTGGCCATGTCGGGTTCCGCCTCCGCCATACCGTATCCCGTCACGGAAATGGTCGGAGGATAGGTGTAGACTTCCCCCTGCTGCGCGAACGCCACCGGCGCGAGCGCGGCCACGAGCACTGCCGCTGCGAATGCCTTCATGTTCCCTCCTTGATTGAACGGATCTTCCTGCCAGCCCATACAAGCCAGGGGGACATACTATTCCCCGCGACCTGTACACAAGGCCGGCCCGGGCGTAGGATTCGGCGATGCAGAACGGACTGGCACGATTCGCTCCGGCCTTCATCCAGGAGCAGGTGGCCTCGGGCCTGTCTTCGGGCAGGTTCGGCGGCGCGGCTCTCGTCGCGGACATACCTGGATTCACATCCCTGACCGAGACCTACATCCGAAGGGGCCCCGAAGGGGCCGAGAGGCTGTCGGTCCTCCTGGGCGAGATACTCGGAAGGGCCGCGGAAGTCATCGGCAGAACGGGCGGCTTCGTGGCGGGGTTTGCCGGAGACGCCATCACAGGGGTATTCCCCGGTCGTCCGGTGGAAGCGGCCCTGGAAGCCGCCGGGGGGATCCATGCGGCGCTTTCCGAGCTGGCCCAGGCCTCCGAGCCCGGGTCGTCGGCCAAGGTGGGCGTTTCCGAGGGAGGAGTCGACTGGCTGGTCGCGTCATGCTCGGAGAGGCTGTTCTACTGCTTCAGGGGGGAGGCCATACTCGCGGCCGCCGGCGCCCAGGAAACCTGCCCCCCGGTCAGACCCGAGTCGGGCTCCCCCCCCGCCAGGAGGACGGTGGGAGGAACAGGCCCTCCCGGACGCTCTCGATCCCGGGGGCCCTTCCGGATCTGCCGTTCATCCCCCGCAGGGTCCTCTCGCTGGATGTCCCCGGCGAGTTCAGGACTGTCGTGAGCGTTTTCCTCTCGGCCGACTCCGAGTTCCATCAGGGTCTCGCCCCGGGCTTCGTGTCCAACATCCTCAGGGCCGCCGAGGCCTTCGGCGGCTTCCTGAGCGGAGCCGAGGTCAAGCCGTCAGGATCGTCTCTCCTGGCCGTGTTCGGTGCACCGACGTCCCACGAGGACGATGTCGGGAGATCCGACCAGTTCCTCAGGTCCCTCTTCTCGGCCTGCAGCGGAAGGCTGAGGGCGGGCGTCGAGAGCGGGACCGTATTCGCCGGCCTGCTCGGCGGAGAGAGCCACAGCGTCTACACGGTGATCGGGAGATCTGTGAACCTCGCCGCCAGGCTCATGACCAGATCTGTCTGGGGCAGGGTTCTCTCCGGTCCGTCCTACGCCTCGAGATCGACGCTTAGGCCCGTCCGGACCGAGTCCCTCCGGATACGGGGGCTGGGATCCCACGAGAGCGTCGCCGTGCTGTCGCCCTATGCCTCGGCGGAGCTGGAGGTGCCTGCCGTCGGGAGGATGCTCGGACGAGAGAAGGAGCTTGCCCTGCTCTGCTCGGTCGCGGATTCCGTAGTCGGATCGGGCAGGGCTTCGGTCGTCTGCGTCAAGGGCGAGCCCGGAAGCGGGAAGACCCGTCTCATCAAGGAATTCACTCGCGAGAGGCCGGACTTCAAGATGCATGTCCTCCCGGTGGACAGCGTCCTCCGGAAGAGCCTGAATCCCTTCTCGAGCTTCCTGGTAAGGTTCTTCGGCCTGTCGGAGCAGGCAGGGGAGTCCGGCAACAGGGCCGCGATGCTGGACAGGCTGGACTCGTTGGCGGCAGGCGTGCCGGGAGAGCTCCCCGAGTCGGGGGAGATCGTCTCCGCCCTCGGCAGGAGCGGCCCTCCGCTGGCGTCGGTCGCCGGTGTCCGCTGGCCGGGATCGGTGTTCGAGACACTCGATCCCCGCGGGCGCTCCGAGAACGTCGCCGCCTCGTTCACCACCCTGTTCAGGACCCTCTCGATGTCGGCCCCCAGGGCCCTGGTCATAGACGACGCCCAGTGGCTGGACGGGGACTCGACGGTCCTGCTCGGGCGGCTCGTGGAAGCTCTGCGCTCGGAGCATGTGATCTGGCTGGTCGTGGGCAGGCCGGGCGAGCAGGGGGAGAGCGGGAACGGCCTCCCTGGACCTGATCCCGATGCCGTGATAGCGCTGGACATGCTCGGAGAGGGCGAGACCGCAGCGCTGATGGCTGCGGAGCTGGGCAGGCAGCCGGCGAAGGCCTTCGTGGAGTTCATGCACTCCCAGACGGGCGGCAATCCTTTCTTCATAGAGCAGTACTGCAGGTTCCTCCTCGACGAGGACCGCGTGGCGGACAGGGGTGGAGAAGCCGTGCTGAGCGAGAGCGGGCACTCGGTGCCGGACAGCATCAACGGCGTCATAGTGGCCACTCTCGACAGGCTGACGCCCAGACTGCGGCGGATAGTCCAGGCTGCCTCCGTCCTCGGGAAGGAGTTCGAGGTCGCCTCGCTGTGCCTCATGCTCGGAGAGCAGTCCATAGAGCAGCCCCTCAGGAGGTGCACCGAGGAGAGGATCTGGGGACCGGTGACAGGCGGATCGTATGCCTTCAGGCACGCGTTCTTCCGCGACGCCGCATGCGCCATGCAACTCTCCTCCAGGTTGAGGGACCTCCATGCCCAGGCCGCCGAGGCGATCCTCTCCCTTCATGGCGGCGATCCCCAGTATGAAGCCGATCTGGCCTTCCACTACGAGATGGCCGCATTTCCAGCGAGGGCCGCGGACCACCTGGAGCTTGCCGCCGCCAACGCCGCGAGGAGCTTCAGGAATACCGAGGCCGTCGACCTCTGCACCAGGCTGATCGCCCTGCTCGAGCCAGGCTGGAGGCGGGCCTGCGCCAGGATCGATCTCGGGACCGTCCTCTACGACTCGGGTCGGTGGGACGAAGCCGCGGAGGCATTCGAGGCCGCGCTCGCCGAAGCATCCTCGGCAGGCTGTCACAGGCTCTGCGCGAAGGCGGGCATAAGGCTGGGGAGGCTCTGCTTCGAGAAGGGCGAGGACGACAGGGCCTGGCTGCTCGTGTCGGATGCGGCCGCTCACCTCGACCACGAGGAGGACCTGGTCCTCAGATCGCAGCTCTGCTCCATGAAGAGCGGGTGGCTGATCGTGCTGAACGAGATAGACGAGGCCGTCGAGCAGGCGGAGGACGGCCTCCGGCACGCCCTTGCCGGGGAAGAGCGGGAGCAGGTGCTCAGAGCGACGGGGAGCCTGGGGAACGCATATCTCCAGCAGGACAGGAACGAAGACGCCCTCAGGTGCTACGAGGAGACCTACGCAGGAGCGGCGGAGCTGGGGAACCTCCAGCTGAAGGCCCTCACTGCAGGGAACATGGCGCTCATCTACAGGGACAGCGGAAACTTCGAGAAGTCCGAGGCCCTCACGCGGGAACAGCTCTCTCTGGCTGAGGAGGCCGGGAACAGGCTGACGGCCTGCATGGCGCTGGGCAACCTCGGCACTCTCATGTCCCAGGTCTCGAAGCCGGAGGAAGCTCTGGAGTGCTATTGCAGGGCCGCCAGGATAGCCTCCGAGCTCGGAAGCGTTCAGCACGAATCCATCGCCAGATCCAACCTTGCGGGCCACTGTAGGTACCTCGGCCTCCTGGAGGAAGCCTACGACAACGCGGCCAAGGCGGTCTGGATATGCAGAGACCGGAAACTCGACTACTACACCGGCCCCTTCCTGGTGGAGCTCGGTCAGGTCTGCTTCGAGAAGGGCGAGTTCAACGAGGCCCGCCTGTGCGTCGAGGAGGCCAGGCCGTTCCTGACCGAGAGGCGCTCCAGGATAGAGAGCGAGATCCTCGACGCCTGCCTCAGGGGCAGGTCCGACAGCAAGGCCTCCTTCACCAGGCTCGCGGAACTGGCCGAGGCGGACGACGATCCGGTCTACGCGGCCGAAGCGGCATACCGGCTCTGGAGGCTCCTCGGGGACGCCCGGTCGCTCTCGCTGGCGGAGTCCAGGAACAGGGCCTGCCTCAGGCCTGGCCGGTACGCCTGGAGGTCGGTCATGCGGCTCCGGGAGATGGGCCTGCCCGTGGAGGATTACCTGGAATCGCCCCCGGCAGACTCGCCCGAACATCCCAGGTCGCGCCGGGTATAGTCCCGTCGAGGCCCGTCCGGGGCCACGGCTTCATGGGAAAGGCTGAGGATGGACAGACTGCCCGCGCTCTTCGCCGTTTCCGTTGCAGCAGTGCTGTGCGCCTGCAGCAACGTGGTGACCATCTACGACTACTCGGGAAGGTCGTCGACCGACACGGTCTATGTCGAGAAGCCGGTGACGGGGCCTGCGGAAGGCACTCCCGGATCCACCTTGCCGGGCAGTTCCGTCAGTCCTCCGCCGCCCGGCGCGTCTTCCGTCGCTCCTCCCGGGGAGGCTGGTCTGCCCGGAGAATCCGGCCCGGGCGGCTCCGAGATCGAGCATCCGGGGCGCTGGTCGACCATCCAGCCGCTCCAGCCGGGCACTGCACGGGTGCAGACGATCTGTTCGAGCATCGACAGCACGACCACCTACAGGATGATCGGCAACGTGCTCGACGGAAGGGGAAGCGGGCCCGGGGGCCTGGAGATCGACGCGGAGACCTGCCGCTCCTACGACGGGACGGAGCGGTACTGCCTGATAGTGATCTTCGAGAGCACCTCTCCTTGGCAGGAGATCCCTGCGGAAGGGGATTTCCTGGAGATCCAGGCCGGAGGGAACAACTCGTTCGACTATGGCGCCGGGGCGATCGACGAAGTGAGTGTCGAGCCTCTCGCTACGATGTCCTACAGGGTGACCGCCAGACTCCCCATCAGCCTCAGGGAGATGCGCCAGATCCAGTCGTCCGGGAGCGCCTCCGCCACGCTGTTCGACGGAGCGGAGAGGGTCCACGGAATCTTCTCGCAGGACAACCTCCTCAACTTCCGGACCTTCTTCGAGATCTTCATGGTCGGCGACGGGACCAAGACGATGGTCCCGGAGGAGGCCGCTCCCGGCGGTCGCGTGACCGGACCGGCCCCGGACTGACGATTCCCGGGCTCTTTCCTTTCGGGGCGGGCGTCAGGGCAGGATGACCGCCTTCGCCACGGCCCTGCCCTGGGAGGATGCGATCTCGATGAAGTAGACCCCGGAGGGGAGCCTCCGCCCGCCCGTGCCGGTCCCGTCCCAGCTCAGAGTGCTGGAGCCCCTCTCGAGGAACCCATCCTGGAGCTCCACGACCATTCTCCCCGCGAGGTCGAAGATCCTGGTCGAGGCATACCCCGCGGCCGGCATGACGACTTCGATGTCGCACCCCGCGCGCACTGGATTGGGAACCGGGCTTCGGATGAGAAGGGCGGGAGGCAGGGCAGGACCGCCCTGAAGCACCCCGAGCCCGAGAAGGGAGACGTCGTCGATGTTCCAGCCGCAGAAGGTCCAGCCGTCGTTCGTCGGACCCATCCCCCACCGGATGTAGACCCGGGGCTGGTCATCCGCTACGCCGGAGATGTCGTAGTCGACCTGGACCCACTCGGAGTCCTCGACGCTCGGATAGGTCGGATTCGACCACACGGTAGTCCAGCCACGCATGTCGGAGCTGACGGAGATGCTTGCCGTGTCGAACCCGCCCTGCACTCCGAGCCATCTCCAGAACTGCAGGTGAACGTCCCTCATCCCGGTGCAGTCGATCGGCTGGGTGGTCAGGTACGTGGCGGGCAGGTAGTCCTCGTAGTCGCCCGAGAGATTGTAGCCGTACACGCAGGCCCCCGTGTGCCCCGAAACGGGGTCGGGGAAGCCGTACTCGCCGCCCAGACCCAGGGGCACTCCCCACTCCCAGAGGCCTTCGCAGGTCCAGCCGGGGTCCTCGTCCATGTTCCAGGAGATGAATGGTGAGGGGTCGCCCACCAGCAGGGTCACAGGGACCTCCGTGTCGCCTCCGGATCCCGACTCGTTCTGGAAGGAGACCTGCATCTCGTATGCGCCCTGCCCCAGGCCGCAGGCCTCCTGCGTGGGATAGACGGAGAAACGCAGAGAGTCGCCCGGCTGGATGACGCCCGACTGGGGGACGTCGATCCCAAGCCAGCTCTCGGAGGGGTCGAACGAGATCCCGTAGGTCACCGCGCCGCCCGTGTTGTTCGTGAGGGTCATCTGCTCCTGGCCCGGCTCGAAGGGCCCTCCCTGCGGTCCCGCGAAGACGACCGGAGCCTCGGGGGACAGGCTGATGCCGAAGTCGACGGCCAGGGCCTTGATGCAGAAGTTGCCGGTGCCCGGGTACGGGTTCAGCGCGCAACCGTAGAAGTCGTGCCAGACGCCGTCGAGGTAGAAGCTCTCTCCGGGCGAGGCGCTCGACTCGACTATCGTGCGGTAGCTCGCGCCGAGGAGCACAGGCACATCCGAGGTCCTGTCATAGGGCTGTCCGCCGGCGCTCACGTATAGGTACACGTAGAAGCTGTCGGCTGCGGAGAGGAAGACGGGAACGGGGAGGTCGACCGTGTGGAAGCCGTGCTGCGGAGCTGTTCCGCTGCACTGCGAGAGCAGGTCGAGGAAGGGGAAGGCGGGGTTCGACGAGTCGTATGAGCCGTAGATCCTCACCTCCCAGGAGACGCTGTCTGCGTTGGTGAAGAAGCTGACCGCATCGAGGGTCTGCGGGACAGGAGCCTGATAGGCGTTGGCGGCCTCGGTGCACCCCTCGAGGACATCCCTGAATCCATGGTAGTCATGGCAGTAGACTGTGTCCCAGGGCATGGCTTCGACGTCCTGGAACGAGACTGCACCCATCTGGGGCTGTCTGCAGGACCACTTGTCGTAGTAGGAGATCCAGAAGTAGCCGTCGAATCCCCAGCCCGTTCCCCAGCTGTTCTTGACGAGCCAGGCCCCGGGGAACGGAGCCTGTGTCTGGAGCGTGTCGTTCCATCCGATGATCGCCACGGCGTGATTCGGGTCGTTCGGGTCGGAGGGTGGCTGGTAGTGGATGAAGTCCTGGATGAACTGATCGCTGTAGCACATGCAGGTCCCGACCACCCCGTGCTCCATGAGCGCCAGCTTGACCTTGTCGATCCCCTCCAGATCGTCGCCGATCGTCATCCACGCGACATCCCGCGGATAGTAGTAGTGGTACGAGGGGAGGCTCCTCTCCGGCGGGACATCGAAGGACTGCCCGTCGATGTCCCTGACCGCCCCCTCGCCACGCGTCAGATATGCGGTGGCGACCATGTAGTCGCCTCCCATGTGGACCTCCAGGCCGCCCCCCGCCGGAGGGTCGGTGTCGTCGTTGTTGAACTGGTTGAAGCCGTTCCACCAGTCGAGATGGTACTCGGCCAGGTTCGGTTCGCCCTCCTCGCCCGCGGCGGCCCAGTTGCCCGTCATGAGGAGGTTCCCCTCCATGGCCGCCATCGTCCCGTGTGTCCAGCAGGTTCCCCCCTGCTGGCTCTTCACCGAGGTCACGTAGTTCTGGCCGTCGTAGTCTCTCAGATCGAAGGTGACCGGGAACTCGACGGAGAGGGCCGCGGAGACCGCGGTCCACAGGAGAGCCGGCAGAATGAGGTTGCATGAGCGCATATTCGAGATCCCCCGCTGTCCAGGGCCTGTGAAGTCCATACGATGCAAACATCGACATCGGGGAGGCCCGGGACAACCGGCAATCTGCTCCGTATACTCCGGCCCGGACAAACCGGAGGGCTCGATGCAGGCTGACAGGAGAAGAAGGGCCTCTACACACGCCTTCGTGTTCCTCACCGGTTCCGCGGTGATGGCTACCGAGATGTGCGCATCGCGCTTCCTGGCGCCATGGTTCGGAGCCACGATGATCGTCTGGGCGGTCATCATCGCGGTCGTGATGGCCGCGATGGCCTGCGGATACTGGATCGGGGGAAGGGTCTCGGATCGCAGACCCTCGTGGAACCTCCTCTACTCGATTCCCGTCACGGCGGGCGTGTTCATCGCGCTCATACCGCTGGCGGGCAGGCTGTTCTTCGCCCGGCTAACCGCAGGCATCCTCGACACTCCGGCCAACGTGATCGTCTACTCGTTCCTCGGCGTCATGGCAGTCTTCGTCCCTCCCGTTCTCCTCCTCGCGACGATCAGCCCCTTCGTGGTCAGACTGCTGGCCACCGAGGGCAGTACGGGAAGGACCGCCGGTTCGCTCTACGCCTCTTCGACCCTCGGGAGTATCGTCGGCACGATCGTGCCGGCCTTCGGCACCATCCCGTTTCTCGGGACGAGGGAGACCATGCTCCTGTGCTCGGGCCTTCTCATAGTGCTGGGCGGCATGGGACTGAGGCGAAGGGCCCCGCTGGTTCTGGCTCTGCTGCTGGTGCCTGCTGCAGTGTGGATCATCACGCCCGGGGCCATCAGGAGCGGAAACGGCGTGGTGCACGAGGAGGAGAGCCTCTATCAGTACATCCAGGTCCAGAGGAGGGGCGGAGGGACGACATGCCTCGTGGTGAACGAGGGAGGAGGGATCCAGTCCATAGCAAGGGCGGGCGACGAGCTGAGGCCCTCCTCGACCTACTATGAGAGCTACCTGATGCTCCCCTGGATGCTTGAGGGAAGGCGCGACCCCGACATCCTCGTGGTGGGTGCGGCCGCGGGGACCATCCCTCACTGGCTGGCCGTGTACGATCGCCCGGTGTTCCCGGGGCTCAGAACGGACGCCGTGGAGATCGACCCCAGGCCGCCGGCGCTCGGGCTGGAGTGGTTCGGGACCAGGCCCTCGGACGCCAGGAGCATTATCTCGGACGGCAGGCTGTTCGTGAACCGGACGGACAGCACCTACGACCTCGTCGTGGTGGACGCCTACAGCAACCAGGTCTACATCCCGTTCCAGCTCACGACGCTGGAGTTCTTCCAGGCGGTGCGCCGAAGGCTGAGAGAGGGCGGGATAGTCGCCATGAACGTGAACGCCCTCGACCGCAGGTCGCCGCCTCTGGAATCGATGGCGAGGACTCTGGGCGAGGTGTTCCCGGACGTGTACCTTGCTTCCGTGGGAGGCAGCTACAATTTCATGCTCATAGCTTCGGACAGGCCTCTCGAGGCCCCCTCTCCGGCCGTGGTCGGTGCGGACAACCCCGCCCTGCTCCAGACGGCGATGCTCTTCCTGCCGGCCCTGGAGCCATACCATCCATCCGGGGGCAGGCTGCTCACGGACGATTGCGCTCCGGTGGAGTTCATGACGGATGCGATGATACTGCACGAAGCCGGGGCGCTCGGGCATCCCCGGATGTGATGCCGGCTTCCGCGACCCCCCCGGCCGGCCGGAGGTCGGATGATGAACAGAGCCTTTGTCCTGTCGTTGGCCCTCGCTGCCCTGGAGCCCGTCGGATGCGGCCGC